>Ga0233360_1000049_pt1 | contig 35554 bp, 30 predicted proteins | sample ElkDunMinimDraft_20_FD_180671 | JGI IMG/M metagenome (GOLD analysis project Ga0233360, IMG submission 180671) | Fecal eukaryotic communites from dung pellets of Tule Elk in California, USA - Elk Dung A0 | ecosystem: Host-associated > Mammals > Digestive system > Large intestine > Fecal | place...
CCAAGCTTTTCGGATAAGTTTTCAAATGCCAAATCCGCCTGCCTCCTTTTGCAAGTTTAATCTATATTAAAGCTTTTCTGTTATTGCTTCAATTTTGTCCGCCATCTCGGATACGGCACCTGATAATTTCTCAGAGTGAATGTAGGTGTCGATGTAGGTTTTAAGCTCTGTGAACATTTCACGAATGTCCACAACCTCCTGCTTGATTTCGCGGAATCTTTTTGCAAGACCGAGAGTGGTTTCGAGTTCTTCAAGCTGCTTTTCGCCGCGCTTGATGGAATCTCTCACACCCTGACGGGAAATATTGAGGGGTTCTGCGATTTCAGCAAGTGACAAATCTTCGTTATAATAAAGGTCCATTGCCTCGCGCTGCTTTTCTGTCAAAAGCTCGCCGTAAAAATCTAAAAGCATTGCCATTTCGTAATCTTTACCTGTCTTTTTCAAGAAAATCACCTCTCTTTTCAATATGGTGTAAAGGTTTAAATCTTCACACCGATAGTTATTGTACACCGAATTTGTGCATTTGTCAAGAGGAAATTCAAAAAAAGTATTGATATGGTTTGACAAAATCCCCCTTTTGTGTTACAATTTATACGGCGAAATTTGGTAATTTATTAAAAAATTAAAATAAATACTTGAAAGGAGCAGAATAGAATGAAATATTCAGCTGAAGTAGAACATATGTGTCCTCTCGCTAAAGGCGCATATCACGGTCCTGCGCCTATTCCTCAGGAAGGCAGATGGACACAGGTAAAAGAAATCAAAGAAATCTCAGGTTTAACACACGGTATCGGTTGGTGTGCACCCCAGCAGGGTACATGTAAGCTTACCTTAAATGTTAAAGAAGGCATCATCGAGGAAGCGTTAGTTGAAACAGTAGGGTGCTCAGGTATGACACACTCTGCTGCTATGGCTTCAGAAATCTTAGTTGGTAAAACAATTTTAGAAGCTATGAACACAGACTTAGTTTGTGACGCTATCAACACAGCTATGAGAGAATTATTCTTACAGATTGTTTACGGCCGTACACAGACAGCTTTCTCAGAAGACGGTCTTCCCATCGGCGCAGGTCTTGAAGATTTAGGTAAAGGCTTACGTTCACAGGTTGGCACAACCTACGCAACTCGTGAAAAAGGCCCCAGATACTTAGAGCTTGCAGAAGGTTACATCACAAAGATTGCAGTAGATGACAACAACGAAATCATTGGTTATAAATTCGTACACCTTGGTAAAATGATGGAAATGATTGCTAAAGGTATGGACGCTAACGAAGCGCTCGATAAAGCAAGCGGCCAGTACGGCAGAGTGGACGACGCAGCTAAACTGCTCGATCCCCGTCATGAATAATTAGGAGGTGTATAGATATGGCATTATTTGAAAGTTATGAAAGAAGAATCGACCAGATAAATGCAGAGTTAGCGAAACACGGCATTTCATCTATCGAAGAAGCAAAGAAAATCTGCGACGATAAAGGTATCGATGTATACAATTTAGTAAAATCAATCCAGCCTATCTGCTTTGAAAACGCTTGTTGGGCTTACATTGTAGGCGCTGCTATCGCAATCAAAGACGGTTGCACAAAGGCGGCTGACGCTGCTGAAAAAATCGGTCTTGGTTTACAGTCATTCTGTATCCCCGGTTCTGTTGCTGACGACAGAAAAGTAGGTATTGGTCACGGTAACTTAGGTGCTATGTTGTTAAGAGAAGAAACAAAGTGCTTCGCATTCTTGGCAGGTCACGAATCATTCGCTGCTGCTGAAGGCGCAATCGGTCTTGCGCGCTCTGCTAACAAAGCTCGTAAAGAAGACCTCCGTGTTATCTTAAACGGTCTTGGTAAGGACGCTGCACAGATAATTTCTCGAATCAACGGCTTTACATATGTTCAGACACAGTTTGATTACCACACAGGCGAAGTTAAGGTTGTTAAAGAAACAGCTTACTCTAACGGCGAACGTGCAAAGGTTCGTTGCTACGGTTCAGACGATGTTCGTGAAGGTGTTGCAATCATGCACTTAGAGGGCGTTGACGTATCTATCACAGGTAACTCAACAAACCCCACACGTTTCCAGCATCCCGTTGCAGGTACATACAAGAAAGAATGTATCGAGCAGGGTAAGAAATACTTCTCAGTTGCTTCAGGTGGCGGTACAGGTCGTACACTTCACCCCGACAATATGGCTGCAGGCCCCGCTTCTTACGGCATGACAGACACAATGGGCAGAATGCATAGTGATGCTCAGTTTGCAGGTTCATCATCAGTTCCTGCTCATGTTGAAATGATGGGCTTAATCGGCGCAGGTAACAACCCCATGGTTGGTATGACTGTTGCAGTTGCTGTTGCTATTGAAGAGGCTATGAGATAAGGCTAACACCTAAAAAAGAATATAAAAAAATAATCAGCTCCATCATTTTGGATAAAACCCTAATGATGGAGCTGAATGTTTTTATTAATCAAAATATTATTTTAACCACTGTGCGCAGCCTTCACATATAATATCAGATGTTCCCTCAACGCTGTAGCTGTCGCCAAAAATTTTGTCACCGCAACGGTCGCAATTTCTTCCCACAAGCATTGTTACCAAAAAATAAATGCATGAAATAATTGCAATATAAATCAAAATATGTATAAATTTTTTCATCTAATTAGTCCTCTCTGGAAATTTTCAATTTTATGTTTGTAATCGTTATATGAAGCACCGCTTGTAATGTCATAATTATTAAGTAGGTATTCAATCGTTCCTTTGTTGATTTTTGGTGCCATAACACGAATCTGCTTTCCCGTTAATGTTACAAAGTAGTAGTCATTGTTAATGCGGCGAATATCTACAATATCTCCATAACCCAAAACCAAAGTTCCCGGTATGTAATAAATATGTTCGGAAAGACATTCTTTACCATTTGTTTGGTATTGTCTGTTTATAATTTCGCCTATATATTGTATTGAACCTGTGCTTTCCATTATCGCTAGCGATTTTGTTAATGCGTTTTTGCGTTCTGCGGCGCAAAGAGCGCGAACAATTAATACAAGTGCAAAAATAGACATAACCATAATTCCGAACATCATTAATCCGCTTTGGTCTGAAACCGCCCCTATCATGCCTATAAATGCAGAAGCTGCGGTGATAATTCCCAATACCATATTAATGTTAGAATTTTGTTTGCCATCATTCATTAATTGTTGTAGTACATCAATTTGTGGTGTCATAATAATTCTCCTTTTTTCGTTAATTGTTTGGTGTTATATTTGCTCCTTTCTAAATTCTCACACAATAAAAAATGCGTGGCAACATAAAATCTTGCCACGCAAAAAAACGCAGCTCAGAATTCATGTTACCACACATTACACTCCAAATATGAATATCACAAAGTAAATACCATATAAAAGCCTGCGTTTTTATCAAAACACAATTTACTTTATGATACCCAAAAAAGGATAACATAATCCAAGATATTCGTTAAAACATCTGGCAGTCATTTATTCAAGTGTAATATGTGGTGTATACATTGTACCACTTTTAGACTTTAAAATCAATATATTTCTTTTGTTATATGCATATCTGACCTTACATTTATTGGGAAAAATCTCTTGCTAATGGCATCTGCATCTGCTATAATAAAACTATACATCGACAAAATGTAGGTGTTTACTAACAATATAAAAAAATAATATAAAGAAAGAAGGATTTATATGTTTTGTGAAAAATGTGGAAAAACAGTAGCTCCCGGCGAAAGATTCTGCAATAACTGTGGTGCGCCGGTGGTAACACCAGCTGTGGCTACGGGAAGCGGTTATGGTGGAGGTTCGCCCAGTGGAGGAAATGCAGGACACAATCTCTTTTTAGCACTTAAGATAATGTCCATAGCACTTTTGATTTCGATATTTGCCTTACCTTTTTCAGAAGGTTTTGGTCAAAGTGCGACCTTTGGTGAAGCGTTTTTTGAAAGTTTAGAATACATAGAATATATATTTGAAGAATTTGTATTAATGGCATTTCTTGTTATTCCGATTTGTGCAGCGCTGTTTGCTATTTTTGCCTTTGTGGAAAACAAAGTTGGATGTATAGTATCTTCAGGCGCAGGACTTGTTTTGTTTATGATTTTATTATCAAAGGCTGACGGTGGATTTGGCAATATAACTGAATATTTAGGTATTGGTTTTTGGCTTATGCTTGGACTTTTTATTGCTGGAGTTATCGTATCTTGTTGTGTCAAGAGTAACAGCTTTTCAAAAAGTGAAATAGGCGCAATGACAAGCCCCATGCCCTATAGTAGTAGCACTGATATGAGTGCGCCCACATATACACCTCCAGCATATACACCACCCACACCTGCACCCGAAGCTCCGGTATACACACCACCGGCTCCTGAACCCACAGCACCGTCTGCACCTGCTGGCGGAAACGGTTTAAGACCGCCCGAGGATTTATAAGGAATAATATAAAAGACGCCCTAGGGCGTCTTTTTTGATGATATTTTGTGACCAATTATGTTAAATGCTATTGACAAAATAGAGTAATAAGTTTATAATAACACTTGAACAAGTATTCAACTGTTGGAGGGATAACTATGGCAGAAGATTGTATGAAACTACACAATCACGATCGGGTGGTTGACGAAGTACGGGACCAGTTGCCTGAGGATACGGATCTTTTTGATTTGGCTGAATTTTATAAGGTATTTGGCGACTCCACCCGCATAAAGATATTATATGTACTGTTTGAATCGGAGATGTGCGTAGGCGGTATAGCACAACTCCTTAATATGACGATGTCGGCTATATCACATCAGTTAAGGGTGTTAAAGGGCGCGCGCCTAGTTAAACAGCGCCGTGAGGGAAAAACCGTGTTTTACTCTTTAGCCGACGAACATGTGAGAACAATTATAGAAATGGGTATGGAACATATATCAGAATAGGAGAATCAGTATGAAAAAGACATTTATTATTGAGGATTTGGAGTGCGCTCATTGCGCGGCTAAAATGGAGCAGGCAGTAAAAAATCTTGATGGGGTAATTGATGCCAGCGTGAACTTTTTAAAGTCAAGTATCACCGTTGAAGCAGAGGATGAAATTTTTGACAAGGTTATGAAGCAGGCGGTAAATGAATGTAAAAAAATCGAGCCTGATGCGGAGATTGTTTTATGACAAAAAAGCAGAAAAAAGAGCTTAGAAAGATTATAATATCGGCGGTCTTTTTTGTTGCGGCGATAGTTCTAAAAAATCTTGAAATACTCACAGCCCTGTTTTCAGCAACGGCCTTTGCTGTGTGTGGATATAAAAGTGTTGTGCGAGCGATGAAAAATTTAGTGCGCCTAAATCCTTTGGACGAACATCTTCTTATGACCGTTGCATCAATAGGAGCGTTTTTTATCGGCGAACCCGTTGAGGGTGCGGCGGTAATGGTGTTTTATCAGGTGGGAGAGCTTTTTCAGAGCATTGCGGTATCAAAAAGCAGAAAGGAAATTGCGTCCCTTGCAAACATCGCTCCCGAAAGTGCTTGCATTTTGCGTGATGGTGAATTTGTAACAGTATCGCCTGAAGAAGTTAAGGTGGGTGACACCTTACTGATTAAGGCGGGCGAGCGTGTTCCTGTTGACTGTAAAGTAACAGAGGGCAATGCCGACATCGACACCAGAGCCATCACAGGAGAGAGTGTTCCTGTGGCGGTATCAGCAGGCAAGAGAATTTTTTCGGGTAGCGTGAATTTAAACGGCGTAATCCGTGCTGAGGCGGTTGCGGTTTATAAAAATTCAACCGTTGCAAAAATACTTGAGCTTACAGAAAATGTGTCGTCAAGAAAGTCCAGCTACGAGAGCTTCATCCATCGCTTTGCCCTTGTTTATACCCCTATCGTCGTAGGTGCGGCTGTGCTTTTGGCAGTGATACCGAGCGTTATTTGTGGAAATTGGTTAGAGTGGATTAAGCGAGCGCTTACATTTTTGGTAATTTCCTGTCCTTGTGCGTTGGTTATTTCGGTGCCGTTGGCGTTTTTTGCAGGATTGGGCAGAGCTTCGTCAAACGGTATTTTAATCAAAGGCTCGAACTACTTAGAGGCGGTGGCGAAAGCCGATACAGTAGTATTTGACAAAACAGGAACTTTAACAACAGGCGGTTTTTTTGTGACGGAAATAAATCCTGTAGCAGTGAGCAATGAAGAACTTTTAAGGGTTTGCGCCTCGGCGGAGATTTTTTCAAATCATCCTGTGGCTGACGCTGTTAAAAGGGAGTATACAGGCAAACTTTTGGAGGTAACTGATGTTAAAGAGCTTGCAGGAATGGGAATTTGTGCCGAAAGCGAGCAGGGTGAAATATTAGCCGGCAACAAGCGCCTGATGGAAGAATACAAAATTCCCTACAGCGAAGCCTCTGGATTAGGTACTGTAGTTTATGTTGCCTGTGACGGAAACTTTTTGGGCACGGTTACGGTAAGTGATAAGGTAAAAGAAAATGCAAAATCCGCCCTCGAAATGTTGAAAAAGCAGGGTATTAAAAAGACTGTTATTTTAACAGGCGACAAGCGCACAGCGGCAGAAGCAGTGGCAAAAGCCGTAGGTGCAGATGAGGTGCATTATGAGCTATTGCCCCAGGACAAGGTGGAAATAACTGAAAAAATAATAGCTGACGGCGCTAAAGTAATATTCTGCGGTGACGGAATAAACGACGCACCTGTAATGGCTATGGCGGATATTTCTATTTCTATGGGACAAATCGGTCAGGATGCGGCAATTGAAGCATCGGACATCGTAATAACTGATGATAATTTAGAAAAGCTTTCTTCCGCAATCCGCCTTGCTAAAAAAACCGTTGGCGCAGCGCGGGTAAATATCGTGTTTTCCATAGGTGTGAAGGTGGCGGTTTTAATACTGGGAGCGCTGGGCATCACAAACATCTGGGCGGCGGTTTTTGCCGATGTAGGAGTGTGTGTAATTGCAGTGCTTAACTCAGTGCGGGTTTTAAGCAAAAAAATGACAAAATTTTAACACGAAAACTTGGGCGCCCCCCAAGTTTTCCTTGTTTTCAGGGCTATTTTATGATACGATAAATATAGTAGATATGTTTTTATAAAATACATGGGAAAGGAAGTTTTATAAATGGCAAAATTGACCTTTTCGGGCGGTATACATCCATCGGGCAAAAAAAGTGCTACCAAGGATAAACCTTTAGTGACCATTACAGCTCCTGAGCTTTTGTATTTTCCTTTGGGTCAGCACATTGGCGCTCCCTTAAAACCCCTTGTTTCTGTGGGTGATAAGGTTTTTAAAATGCAAAAAATTGCGGACACGGATGCCTTTATGTCGGCTCCTCTTCATTCGTCTGTATCGGGCAAGGTGAAGGATATAGGGATGTATCTTAACCATACAAATTCCAAGGTGCCTACCATTGTTATTGAAAACGACGGCGAGTACCAGGATGCTGAGCCTATACATACAAAGAGCATTGACGACTTATCTCCAAACGAGATGCGAAAAATTATCCGCGAAGCAGGTATTGTAGGTATGGGTGGAGCCGGTTTTCCCACTCATGTAAAGCTTTCTCCCCCTGAAGATAAGCCAATCACCCATTTAATCGTAAATGCCGCAGAGTGTGAGCCGTACCTCACCTCCGACAGACGCGTAATGCTTGAGATGCCGGATGATGTTATGGGCGGGATTAGGTGTTTAATGAGACTTTTGAATCTTTCTAAATGCTATGTTGGCATTGAGGACAACGCGCCTGAGGCTATCTCGATTTTGCAGGAAAAAACAAAAAACACGGGCATTGAGATTTGCGTTTTGAAAAAGAAGTACCCTCAGGGTTCAGAAAAACAGATAATCAACGCAATCACAGGCAAGGAAGTTCCCATGGGCAAGCTCCCTATGGATGTTGGCTGTATTGTTATAAACATCGGAACTGTGGCAGAAATCTACCGAGCGCTGGCACAGGGTATTCCTCTTCACAAAAGAATAGTTACAGTATCGGGTGATGCTGTTAAGAATCCTTCAAACCTTTATGCGCCGTTGGGTACACCTTTTAATGCTTTGGTTGATGCCTGTGGCGGAACAAAAGAATCCCCCCACAAGATTATAATGGGCGGACCTATGATGGGTATTGCGGGAATTTCTTTAGATATTCCTGTGGTAAAGGGAACTTCGGGGCTGTTGCTTTTCTCGGAAAAATACGCACACAACGAAGCTGAGATGAATTGTATCCGTTGTGGCAGATGTGTAAGCGTTTGTCCTATGAAATTAGTTCCTACCACACTTGATATGTACAGTCGCAAGGGCGACACAGAAACATTGATTAAAAATAATATTATGAACTGTATGGAATGTGGCAGTTGCACCTATGTATGTCCCTCAAAGAGATATTTGGTTCAGTCCATTCGCGTAGGTAAGCAAAAAATCAACGCACTTCGTGCAAAGGAGGCAAAGAAATAATGGAAAATATGATAGTTTCTTCATCTCCCCACATTAAAGACCGTGCTCGCACATCCCACATTATGCGTGATGTGTGCATAGCTTTGATTCCGGCACTGATTGCTTCGGTGATTTATTTTGGAGCAAGAGCTGTGTATATCACCGCCCTTTGTATGGTTTTTTGCGTAGGTGCTGAATTTTTGTGGCAAAAGCTAACGGGTCGCCCCGTTACAATATCTGACGGAACAGCGGCGGTAACAGGTATGCTTTTGGCATTTAATCTGCCGGTTTCTGCCCCTTGGTGGATTTGCCTAATCGGCTCAATCGTGGCAATTATAATTGCCAAGCAGTTCTTTGGCGGTGTTGGTCACAACTTTATGAATCCGGCTTTAGTGGGCAGAGCATTTTTGCTTGCATCCTGGCCCGTTATTATGACTAAGTGGACAGCACCATTTACAACGGGATTTATAATTCCGGCAGACGCGGTGTCATCGGCTACACCCCTTGCGATTATGAAAGGGTCAGTAGAGGGTACACTTCCTGGAATGTTTGATATGTTTATAGGCAACATAGGAGGCTGTATAGGTGAGGTTTCAGCTCTTGCACTCCTTTTGGGCGGTGTGTATTTAGTTATAAGAAAAGTAATCAGCGTAAGAATTCCCTTAACATACATACTCACTGTGGCAGTACTTACATTTATATTCCCATCAGCAGGGCTTTCTGGCTTTGACAGTATGATGTACAACATACTGTCAGGCGGTTTGTTCTTAGGTGCTATCTTTATGGCAACAGACTATGTAACATCGCCTATCACGGCACGGGGACAGCTGATTATGGGATTGGGTTGCGGTATACTCACATTTGTAATAAGAAGATTTGGTGCATATCCTGAGGGCGTGAGCTATTCTATTCTTTTGATGAATGTGGCAACACCTCTGATTGACCGCTTTACTCAGCCAAAAGCCTTTGGCACAGTAAAGGAAAAGAAAGGGGGCGCGCAGTAATGCAAAAAAACGAAAACCCCTTGGTGCTCTCAGCGGTGCTTTTGGTTATTTCCGTGATTGTAGCGTTGCTCCTTGCTTTTACAAATTCAATCACAGAAAATAAAATTGCCAAAAATACCATCAAAGAACAAGAAGAGGCAAGACAGCAGGTGCTTGCATCGGCTGTTGAGTTTAAGGACTTACAGCTCACTCAGGGCATGGTAAAATCTGTGTATCAGGGTGTGGATAAAAACGGCGCTGTATGCGGTTGGTGTGTGTCTGTTACACCCAGCGGCTACGGCGGTGAAATTGATTTGATGGTTGGCATATCATTAGACTTTAAGGTTTCGGGAGTTAAGGTAGTGTCAAACTCAGAAACAGCAGGTCTTGGTGCAAAATGTACCGACAGCACTTTTTCCGGTCAGTTTGCAGGAAAAGAGGCGCCTGTTTCGGTTATTAAAAACGGCGAACCTGACAATAGCGAAATAGTGGCAATAACCGGTGCAACCATAACATCTACTGCAGTAACTGAAGGCGTAAATGCAGCCATTGATACTGTTAAGAAAATCGGAGGTGGGCAGAATGAGTAATTTAAAAGAGCTTACCAAAGGTTTATTAAAGGAAAACCCCATATTTGTACAGTTTTTGGGAATGTGTGCAACGCTGGCTGTATCCACCTCGGTTATAAACAGCATAGGAATGGGCTTGTCCACTATGGTGGTGCTGGTTGCATCAAACATAATAATTTCCCTGATTCGTAACTTCATACCCAACAAGGTGAGAATTGCGGCATACATTATAGTAATAGCAGGGTGCGTGTCCGCTGTTGAGATGGCTTTAAAGGCGTTTGTGCCTGAGGTTTCAAAGTCTTTGGGTATTTTTATTCCCCTAATCGTTGTAAACTGTATTATCTTAGGTCGTGCTGAGGCGTTTGCATCAAAAAACGGCGTTGTAAAATCAGCTCTTGACGGCATCGGTATGGGACTTGGATTTACACTTGCTTTGTGTATTTTAGGTACAATCCGTGAAATACTCGGCAACGGTACATTTTTAGGAATTCAACTTTTTGGTGAGGGCTTTGCCCCTGCAACAATTATGATTTTGCCTCCAGGTGCGTTTATTGTACTGGGCTGCGTGCTTGCGATTATCAACATAATCACAGCAAAAAAAGAAAGGAGCGATAAGTAATGAAGTTATTGGCAGAATTGGTCCTCCTTTCGTTAACAACAATATTGCAAATAACTATGTGCTGGTAAAATTTTTAGGAATATGTCCTTTTCTGGGCGTATCCAAAAAAGTAGGCACAGCAGTAGGTATGAGCGTGGCGGTAACATTTGTTATGACGGTGGCGTCTGTTGTTACATACTTCGTACAGATGCTCCTTGTGCATTTCAACATTGAATATATGCAAACAGTTGCATTTATTTTAGTTATTGCAGTTTTAGTGCAGGTTGTTGAAATGGCAATTCAAAAATTCTCCCCTGCTCTTTATGGAGCTCTGGGAATATACCTTCCCCTTATTACAACAAACTGTGCCGTTTTAGGTGTGGCACTCTTAAATGTACAGGAAAGTTTTGATTTTGTGCATACTTTGGTTTACAGCTTCTCTGCGGGACTTTCGTTTATGCTTGCTATCGTGCTTTTTGCAGGAGTGAGAGAGCGTTTAGAAACTGCAGATGTCCCCAAGGCATTGCAGGGATTTCCTATAGCTTTAGTCACAGCAGGTCTTTTGGCTTTGGCGTTTTTGGGATTTTCCGGAATGAAGTTTTAGGGGGTGTGGCTATGAACATATTAATACCAATTATAGTTTTAGGTGTAATGGGTGCGGCGTTTGGTATTCTTTTGGGCGTTGCAGCAAAGGCGTTCCGTGTTAAAAAGGATGAACGCATCGACAAAATAGGCGAACTTTTGGCAGGTGCAAACTGTGGCGGTTGCGGTTATCCAGGTTGCGGCGGCTTTGCAGAAGCTCTGTGTCAGGGGATAGCAAATATCACCGACTGTCCCAGTACGAAACCCGAAAATAAAGAAAAAATTGCACAGATTTTAGGCGTGCAGGTAGGGGCGTCTGTTCCTATGGTTGCTATGGTAATGTGTAGTGGAACTTGCTCTAATGTTGTGTTAAACCACCACTACGAGGGAATTACCGACTGTGTGGCTGCGGCACGCTACGGCGGAAGCGACAAAGCCTGCCCTTATGGTTGTATTGGTTTTGGAAGCTGTGCTGATGTGTGTCAGTTCGGCGCAATTACAGTAGAAAACGACATCGCAGTAATCGACCGTGACAAGTGCGTTGCTTGCGGTGCGTGTGTAGATGTTTGTCCTCATCATGTGATTAAGCTTGTTGAGAAAAAGCAAAGAACCTTTGTAAAATGCGTATCAAAGGACAAAGGAGCTGCCCTTAAAAACATTTGCTCAGCAGGCTGTATTGGCTGCAAAATTTGTGAAAAGAACTGCCCCAAGGACGCAATACATGTTGTGGATAATGTGGCAAGTATTGATTACGAAAAGTGCGTAAATTGCGGAATTTGTGCAAGCAAATGTCCCAAGAAAATTATAGATTTTACAAAAATAGACGGCACAAAACCCTATGTAAAAACCGAAGAATAGCAAAAGACAGTGGCGTAAGCCACTGTCTTTTTATCTTATTGCTAAACTGTTATTTAAAAGCGATGTGCTGTATAAAAACAGAACATCAGCTCCCTCAAAGTCAACAAATGCTTTGAGGTATTCACTTTGTATATATCTGGTGTCGACTACGGTAATTTTGCTGTAGCCGGACAAAAACAGCGGTGCTATTGATGCCCCATACGAATCACGGAAAAGCACCAGCTCACGCTCCTGTGCAGCGTCTGGGTTTTCTATAGTAACAACCGCCATTGTACCTGATAAAAACATTTCATAGGGGTCTTTTCCCTGAGCTTTTTCCATGTTGTAAATGGTACTTTCCACCAACATTCCCTTATCGTTATAGGCACTCACTTTTGCGTTATTGATTGTGTCGTTTGTGAGGTATTTAATGGTATCGGGCACAACTCCACCTGCGTACTGCCCTGCATATACACCGTAAAAAGGAACATCTAGTGTGTTTTCGGTGTAGTCGTGAGTAAGCTTTACTCCCATATGGTGGGCAAGGCGCGAGGCAATATCGGTGATATTTTCCTGACGCCAGTGAGTGTCGGTGTAATAGTAATCCGTAGCCGAAAGAAGGTCGCAAATATCTATATATTTCATATTGGGCACTTTTTGCACCATTTTATTGATAAAGCTTTCATAGTCCATAGCGGGGAAACCGTTGGGCTCGGCAAGTACATAGTTTTTGTCGGGAACTATGGAAAAATAAACATTGCTGCCTGTAAGGTATGTGTTGTAAATATAGTTAAATCGCTCTGCTGCGTGGTCCATCATAGGTTCGTTTATGGCTACATCAAGCTTTGAAATGTGACCGTCTGCTGTGAAAAGCCCATTGTTGTCAAGCTTTCCCAGCACTTTGTGAGCAAGCACTGTTTTTATTGAGCGAAATGCATCACGAAAAGGGAACTGGTCCGTGGTATAGCTTTCAAATTCTTTTGAAAATTCACCGCTTACGAGCTTCTCGGTTGTGACTTTTGGAAACTGTGCAAGTTCTCGTCGTTCGCTGTCTGAATGTGTGGTGTCAGGCATTGCAAGGCAAAGCACAGAAACACTTAACAAAAAAACGGCAAAAACAGTAACGGTAATGATGCTTTTTAATCTGTTGTTCATAGTTTGCCTCCTTAAAATCTAAAGTATAAAAACGGGTTAAACGAGCCGTCTGCTAAAAATGCCGTAACGCTTATCAATATTAAAAGCAGGATAATGATTTCTGCAATGTCCGCGAAAAATGAGGTTGTTTTTTTGGACTTTAAATACTGATACGCCTTTGAGGGCAAGGGAGTCGCACCCACTATGGCAATTGCAACAAGCACGCCGTAGTTTCTGAGCTGATAAAGTGCTTCTGCCGATGCAAGGGGAATTCCCCCAGCTCCAAAAAGACCACCAACGCGTGTGAATGCTTCCTGTGCGTTGTTTCCAGAAAAAATCATAAAAGAAATGATTATAAAAAACAGGGTGTATATGCGGGCTATGATTTTTGATTTTTCCAATGGCTTTGTTAAGAAGAGCTTTTCCAAGGTCAAGAACACAGAGAAGAAAAGTCCCCAAAGTACAAAATTCCACTCAGCGCCGTGCCAAAAGCCTGTTAGGAACCATACTACAAATAAATTGAATATGAGTTTTGGTTTTTTTACACGGCTTCCGCCCATAGGGAAGTAAACATAGTCACGGAACCACGAACCGAGGGAAATGTGCCAACGGCGCCAGAACTCCGACAGACTTTTTGAAATAAAGGGATAGCGAAAGTTTTCCAAAAAGTCAAAACCAAATATTTTGCCCAGACCGATTGCCATATCGGAATATCCCGAAAAATCAAAATAAATCTGCAGTGTAAAGCACACGGCAAAAAGCCAGTAAAACATAACCGAGGTGTCTTGAGTTGCATAAAACGCCTGACACAACTCACCTAAAGTGTTGGCAATAAGCACTTTTTTGCCAAGCCCTACAATAAATCTTCTTATGCCGTATGCTGCTGACTCAAAGCTGTGGCTACGCTTAACGAGTTGTGCTGCCACATCTTTATAGCGTACTATAGGACCTGCAATCAGCTGTGGGAAAAGCGCAATATAGGTAGCAAGGGTTATGATGTTTTTTTGTGCCGGAACTTCGCCCCTGTACACATCCACAGAATAGCTTAAAATCTGAAATGTGTAAAAGCTTATACCAATGGGCAAGGCAATGTTCAGTGAAAGGTGGGACATTCCCGTTATTGCGGCAAAGTTTTCCACAAAAAAGCCTGCATATTTAAAATACAAAAGTCCCGACAATGTTCCGATTACGGAAATTGCAAGGTATATTTTTTTTGCTTGCTTGGTTTTTGCTTTTTCTATTAAAATGCCGAACACATAATTAAGGGCAATAGTGCCAAGCATTAAAAATATACACTTCGGCTCGCCCCACGCGTAAAAAAATAAGCTCACCAACAAAAGTACTACATTCTTAAGAGACTTCGGGGCAGCAAAGTAAAGAATCAGCACTATGGGTAAAAAATAGTATAAAAATGTTATGCTTGAAAAGAGCATATTATATATTCTCCTTTACAAAAAAAGCGGGCAGAAAGCCCGCTTTTTTTAATTGAGGTTGACGAAAAATGATGCAGATTGGACAAACCGAACCCGAAATCGTACAAAGGTACTATGAGAGGTGAGGTTTGTTCAAAGTGCAAAGAATAAAATCATAAATTCGTACAGCGAATTTATCCTTATATTATTTTCAAGTAAAATACTTTTCTTTGCACGGTATGCTCGTTTTTCTACACCGGTTATTCTTCAAAAGCTTTGGGGCACATTACAAAGAACACTTTGTTTCCAGCGCTTCCTGTAACCATTTCCTCGGCTTCTACACAAATGTTCCAACGCAAGTTAGCATTGGCTTTAAGTGTATTGATAAAATCAGAAGCGGAAACGCCGTCCTCTAATTCAAACACATAACCGATAAAAGCAATAGAGCCAATCATAGGCTGGAAAACAGCGCCTGATTTAAAACCTGTGATTTCTGCGTTGTCAAAGCCAGCAAGTAATCCGGGTTCAACTTCCATAGCGCCCGCCATAAAGGGAAGGCTACCGCCGTTGGCAATGCCTTCGGCAATGGAAAGAGCAGAGCCTGAGCCTGCCTTTGATTTGAATTCAGCTAAGAGCTTAGTTCCTACTGTCTGTTCTGTGGGCTGAGCAGGAGCCTGCTCTGCGGGTTTATCAGCGGGTTTATCAGCAGGTTTTTCGTCTTTTGCGGGGTTTTTTGAGGGTGTATCAGCGGGCTTTTTATCCTCTGCTTCTTCTTTTTTGTCATCTGTTGCTTCGGGAACGGTTTCCTCAGTAGGTTCCTGTGTTTCTACTGACTGTTCTGTTTCTGTTTCTGTTTCTGTTTCGGTGGCCTTGTCCTTTTCAGGCTCTGATTTTGAGCAAGCAACCATACTTACTGTCATTGCCAATACCAAAAGTAATGCGAGTAATTTTTTCATATTTATCTTTACCTTTCTGCCCACAAATTATTAAAGCATTGTCTTTTCGTGGGCGAAAAAGCATGCGTGATTTTCAAACCTTAATCGGGTGTGACCTTTGGCACAGACACACTCCACAGTAATTATACTAAATATACAGTAATATGTCAACAAAAAAAGGAACGCAAAGCGTTCCTTTTAATTACTTAACAGGTTTAGTTTTCCAGATATTTTCAGCATAATCTGTTACACTGCGGTCAGATGCAAACATTCCTGCATTTGCAATGTTTTTAAGTGACATCTTTGTAAATCTGTCGCTATCTGCGTAGGCTTCATTTACACGCTCGTGAGCTGCACAGTATGACTCAAAGTCAGCTAAATTCATATAGGGGTCAGAATTCATTAAATAGTTGTAGATTGAGTCAAAATTCTTGCCGGGTATACCGTCTTTTATAAAGTCAACAACTCGTTTGATTCGTGCATTGCCCTCGTAGTAGCCTCTGGGGTTGTAGTGGCGCGCCAGCTCATTAACTTCAGGAGTGCTCATACCAAAGATAAATATGTTATCTTCGCCTACGCACTCGTAAATTTCAACATTTGCGCCGTCCATTGTGCCCAGTGTCACTGCGCCGTTTATCATAAGCTTCATATTACCTGTACCTGAAGCTTCCTTGCCGGCTTGTGAAATCTGCTCGCTGATGTCGGCAGCAGGGATAATAATTTCAGCTAAAGAAACCTTGTAGTCGGCAATGAACACTACCTTCATATAATCGCGAACATCGGGGTCGCGCTCAATCATTTCAGATAAAGCGCAAATAAGTCTGATGATTTCCTTTGCCATAAAGTAGCCGGCTGATGCCTTTGCTGCAAAAATGAATGTTTTTGGAGCAGGGCGATGACCGTCATATTTAATGCGCAAATAAAGGTCAACAATGTGCATTGCATTAAGGAGCTGACGCTTGTATTCGTGGAGTCTTTTTACCTGAATGTCAAAGAGCGAATCGCAGTTTAATTCAATGCCGTTTTTCTTTGCAACATATTCAGCAAGGCGCTTTTTATTTGCTTTTTTGATTTCTCGCAAAGATGCCAAAACTTTTTCGTCGTCAATGAAATCGTTGAATTTTTCAATGTTTTCCAAGCTCTTTTTAAAGCCGTCGCCGATTTTCTCAGTTAACAATTCTGACAACAACGGATTTGCCTGACAAAGCCAGCGTCTGTGGGTAATGCCGTTTGTAACGTTGGTGAATTTTGAGGGATACACACAGTTAAAGTCACGGAAGGTATCCGCCTTTAAAATCTCCGAGTGGAGTTTTGAAACGCCGTTTACGCTGTAGCTGCCTGCAATACACAGGTTTGCCATCTTCACCATGCCGCCCTCGATGATTGCCATGTTGTTAATGTTGCCACCCAGGTGAGCGTGATGCTCATAAATATATGAGCAAAATCTGCGGTTGATTTCTTCAATAATTGTGTAAATTCTGGGAAGGTGTGATTTCACCAAATCAACAGGCCATTTTTCTAAAGCTTCACTCATTACGGTGTGGTTTGTGTAAGCCAAAGACTCTGCTGTGATTTCCCAAGCTTTATCCCACTTGTAGTCGTAGTCGTCCATTAAAATTCTCATAAGCTCAGGAACGCACAAAGAGGGGTGGGTGTCGTTTATGTGAATAACATTTTTTTCAGCAAAGTTGTCAAATGTTCCGTATCTCTTAAAATGCTTTTTGGTAATCTGCTGGAGTGATGCACTTACAAAGAAATACTGCTGCTTTAAGCGCAAAGACTTTCCTTCATAGGTGTTATCCGCAGGGTATAAAACCTTGGAGATTGAAGAAGCAATAGCTTCGTTTTCTGTAGATTTTACATATTCGCCCTTAGAGAAAAGGTCCATATTAAAGCCGCTGGTTGCCTTGGCACTCCAAAGACGCAAAGAGTTAACAGCCTCAGTATCGTAGCCTGATATAAATAAGTCATAAGGTGTAGCAAGCACACTTACATAGCCTGTGTGCTCGGTTGTAAGACCGTTTTCTGTCCAGTTTTCATTGACATTGCCAAAGAAACGAACCTCAACCTCCTCGTCAAGACGGGGATTTAACCAATAGCCTGCTTTGTCAATCCAGCTGTCGGGGAATTCGTTCTGCCAGCCGTCGATGATGACCTGCTTAAAAATACCGAATTCGTAACGGATAGAAAAGCCTGTTACGGGGTAGCCCAAAGTTGTAAGTGAGTCCATATAGCAGGAAGCAAGACGACCTAAACCGCCGTTGCCAAGACCTGCATCAGGCTCCATTTCGTAAAAATCTTCGATGTCGTAGCCTGCAGCTTTGAGATGCTCAGCCACATCATCTTCAACACCTAAGTTCCACAGGTTGTTCTTTAATGATGTGCCAACTAAAAACTCCATTGACATATAATAAACCTGTTTTGCTTCTTGCTCTTTTACTTTTTTGGTGTAGGCGGAGCGCTTTTCCTTTAATGCCATGTTTGTGGCGGTCATTAGTGCTTCGTACACCTGACGGGGGTTACCTGCAGCTAAATCGCTGCCGAAGTTTACCTCCATAATTTTGTTGATATTGTTAATGATATTTTCCGATATTTTTTTCATTCTTTTTCCTTACCTTGATAAAATTTCTGAGTATATTTCTATATATTTTCGTGCGGGTTCGACCCAGCTGTAGTCAGAGTTCATAGCGTTTTTGCGAACTATACGCCACTCAGGCTTGTTTTTGTAAAGCTCCACAGCACGGCGTATTGCATCCAGCATATCGTAAGCGTTGTAGCTTTGGAATGTGATGCCTTTGCCCACTTTTGTCTGGGGGTTATAGGCTGGAACAGTATCGTGAAGTCCGCCAACCGAGTGGACTATAGGAACAGTTCCGTATCGCATAGCTATTAACTGCGACAAGCCGCAGGGCTCGGATTTTGAGGGCATTAAGAAAAGGTCAGCACCTGCGTAGATTTTCTGTGCCATAGCACCCGAAAAACCAATGTAGCCGCGGATGTTGTGATGAGACCGCTGCTCCCAATTGTAAAAGAAGTTTTCAAAATGCTTATCTCCTGTGCCCAATGCGATTAGCTGCACATCCATTTTTTCGATTTCGTGTGCCACCTCGCACATAAGGTCTATTCCCTTTTGGGTGGTTAGCCTCGTAACCATACCGATTATAGGGATGTCATTATTGATTTCTAAGCCCATCTCCTTCTGGAGAGCTTTTTTGTTTGTGGACTTAAACCTTATGGTGTCATAGCTATAATTTTTAGCTATAGCGCTGTCGGTTTCGGGATTAAACACCTCGGTGTCAATTCCGTTTACTACACCTCGTAGTTTATATTGTCTGGGAATCAAAATGTTATGAAGTCCGTGAGAATGGGTTTCATGAAGAATCTCTTCAGCATAGGTATTGCTGACTGTAGTAATCATGTCACAGGCTTCGATAGCGCCTTTTAACAGGTTGATGTTTCCGTCGTACATTAACATCGAGCGGAAGTTAACATCAAGCCCGAAAATACTGCCCAGTATAATGGGGTTGTATTTTCCCTGAAATTCAATATTGTGGATGGAAAGCACGGTCTTAATATTTCGGTAGCGCTCATCTGCCCTGTAAAATGCCTCTAAGTAAACGGGCAAAAGCGATGTTTGCCAGTCGTTTATGTGAATAACATCAGGGAAAAAGTCGATTAAATTCAAAACATCTAAAACTGCCTTTGAAAAGAACGCAAAGCGCTCTGAATCGTCATATTCGCCATAAATTTGATTGCGCGAAAAATACTGTTCGTTGTCGATAAAATAGTATGTTACCTGACCGACAGTAGACTTGAACACGCCGCAGTAAGTCTTTCGCCAACTGATGGTTACGTAGAAGTTATCTATGAATTCCATCTGGCTACGAAGGCTATGGGGAATATCTGAATAAAGCGGCATAATAACACGGGCGTCAACACCCTCATTAGCAACTGCTTTGGGAAGAGCTCCCAAAACATCACCCAAGCCGCCTGTTTTTAAAAAAGGTGCAGCCTCTGATGTAGCATACAAAACCTTCATCTTAATAATCACTCCTCATATAACTATTTTACTAAAATTGGCGAAAATAGTCTATTGACAAATTTCCTAAAGGTTTGTTAAATTTTCTACACAGTTTTGCCTTTATTAACAACAACGGGCAAATTTTTTACCCCACGTATTTCCTTGTTTTCAGTAATTTTTACATTTTTGTCGATTATTACACATTCAAGTGAAGCGTCTTGTTCAATAATTGAGTTTTGCATAATTACCGAATTGCTGATTTTAGCGCCTTTGCCAATTTTTACATTTCTGAAGATAATGCTGTTTTCAATTTCGCCGTCAATTACGCAGCCGTCTGCCACATAGCAGTTTGAAACACGAGCGTTGTCGCCGTACTTTGTGGGAACAGAGTCCTTTGTGCGGGTGAGTATGGGCTGTGAGGAGCGGAATATATCCTGTCTGGTTTCTCTGTTAAGCATATCCAGATTTGCTGATAAATACACCTCGGGGCTGTCTATAATTTTAAAGTAGCCCTTGTGTTCGTAGGCGGTAATATTCAGCTCTGCAAATTTCTTTGCAATAACATCTTTTTTGAATGTTCTCCAGCCGTAGCTTACGCCGTGGTCAATCAGCGCATAAAGGAGAGATTTTTCCATAATGAAAACATCTTCAGCAATATATGTTTCCTCGTTTTTGGAAGTTGTGTGAATGATTGCTTTTGTAACCTTTGATGTTTCGTCTAGAGTAAGCTCCGTGTCGCTGTCGGCAGGCAGGCGCTTTGTGCAAAGTACGCTTATATCGGCGCCTGATTCAATGTGACGGGCAAACATTTCGTTAAAATCAATGTTTGCTACCATATTGGCGTTGGCAATAACGCAATACTCAGGAAGCATACTGTCGATGTAACCGTGAACGCTCTTTAGGATTTCAAACTGGTTGTCATTGTAAGAAAAGTCAGTTGTAGCAAAGGGGGTCAAAATCTTAAGACCGCCGTTCTTACGGTCTAAGTCCCAATCCTTGCCCCAGCCTAAATGGTCCATTAGTGAGCCGTACTTGCTCTTTGTTATGATGCCTATATTGTGAACTCTTGCCCCGACTAAAGACGAAAGCATAAAGTCAATAAGTCTGTATCTCGCAGCAAAGGGGATTGATGCTAATGTTCTTTTGCCCGAAAGCTCTGACAGCTTTGTTTCATTGCCGTCATAAGTATCTGTAAATAATATGCAAAATGCGTCCATTTTGTCCACTCCATTTCTTGTCTTTATTATCGGCTCTCGCCTGGTGCCAACATCTCTTTGGGAAGAACCTTCTGCCCTGCTCGAACTCGTGCGCCCTGTCCGATTACAGCTATTCCCCAGCTGTCGCGGTCGGGGTAATCCTCAGGAGGCGCACCTACTACTGCACCTTCTTCAATTATTGCGTCGTCAGCAATAATCGCATACTGCACCTTTGCACCCGATTCAATTTTTACATTTCTCATAATAACAGAATAGTCAATCGTTGCTCCCTCTTCTGCAGTAACGTCCGAGAAAAGAATAGAATTATTAACCGCAGCCTCAACATCACAGCCCTCTGTAATCATAGAGTTTTTAATGTCGGCACTTTCGCCGATGAAATGAGGGGTGGTAAGAGAGTGTCTGCAGTAAATACGCCACAAGGGATCGCTTAAGTTAAGGGGAATTGTGGGATTTAATAAGTCCATATTTGCCTCCCACAGACTATCTACTGTACCTACGTCCTTCCAGTAGCCGTCAAAGGGATACGCAAACATACGCTCCCCTGCATTTAACATATTGGGGATAATGTTTTTGCCGAAGTCGTTAGACGAAGAAGGATTTGCCTCGTCCTCTATCATATATTTTTTTAGCTTTTCCCAAGTGAAAATATATACACCCATTGAAGCCTTGGTGGATTTTGGTTCTTTTGGTTTTTCTTCAAATTCATAAATTGACAAGTCCTCATTGGTATTCATAATACCGAATGCCGATGCCTGATCAATTGGCACATCGATAACAGCAATTGTAGCGTCTGCGCCTTTTTCCTTATGGAATTTGAGCATTTTATCGTAGTCCATTTTATAAACGTGGTCGCCAGATAAAATTAAAACATATGTGGGTGAATATTGTTCAATAAATTCGATATTTTGATATATTGCATTTGCTGTACCCTTGTACCACTGACCATCTGAACCTGTTACATAAGGAGGAAGCACCTGAATACCTCCGTTCATTCGGTCTAAATCCCAGGGCTGTCCTGTGCCGATGTAAGCGTTAAGCTCAAGGGGTTTGTACTGAGTAAGCACGCCAACTGTATCAATACCTGAGTTTGAACAGTTAGAAAGTGTAAAGTCGATAATGCGGTATTTGCCGCCAAAGGGAACGGCAGGCTTGGCGCGGCTTGATGTTAAAACATAAAGTCTGCTGCCCTGACCGCCAGCGAGCAGCATAGCAATCATTTCTTTTTTTAATTTCATAAGTGGGCCTCCTATATAGTGAATTTATTTACTTACTCTTTTTGCAGGTTTCTTTTTATAAAGGTAGATAGTGGAAAAAGGCGGCAATGTTAAGGACAGGTAGTAGTCCTTGCCATTAAAAATTCCTTTTTTTGCAGTTACCTTTTCATTTTTTATATTGCTTCCGCCAAAGGCTTCATCATCAGAGGAGAAAACTTCTGTATAAACGCCTGAGCGTGAAACGCCGATTTTGTAGTTTTCCTGTTTGACGGATGAGAAGTTGGAAACAGAGAGTACGGAATTTCCTTTTTTGTCAATTCGCTCAAAGGCAATAACATTGTTAATATTATCATCAACTGTTGCCCAGGAAAAACCTTCCCATGTGTTATCCTGTTCCCATAGGGCAGGAGTATTTAAGTAGAAGTTACACAGGGCTTTTGTGAATTCGTGCTGCTGCGCGTGGGTATCGTAAGCAAGCAAACTCCAATCAAGCTCTGCTTCTTCGTTCCACTCGATAAACTGACCGTATTCTGCACCCATAAACAAAAGCTTCTTACCCGGGTGAGCGTACATATAACCAAGGTATGCCCGAAGATTTTTAAATTTGTCCTCATATTCACCGGGCATTTTAGAAAGTAGCGAGCGTTTGCCGTGTACAACCTCATCGTGGGAAAGGGGCAATATAAAGTTTTCTGAAAAAGCGTATGTCATAGAGAATGTGAGCTTGTCGTGAACGCCTTTTCTGAAGAACGGGTCTTGCTCCATATAAAGGAGAGAATCGTTCATCCAGCCCATGTTCCACTTGTAGTTAAATCCAAGTCCGTCAACATCAGTGGGATAGGTAACAAGCGGCCAGGCGGTGGATTCTTCGGCTATCATAAGCACGCCGGGGTAAGCTGCGAATACGCGCTCGTTTAACTTTTGTAAAAAGTCCTTTGCCTCCAAATTGCCGTTACCGCCATAACAGTTTGGTGTCCATTGACCGTCTTCTTTACCGTAGTCAAGGTAAAGCATTGAAGCAACTGCATCAACACGAAGTCCGTCAATGTGGTATTTTTCTAACCAGAAGCAGGCGTTTGAAATAAGGAAACACCTTACCTCGTTTCTTGCGTAGTCAAAAATTCTTGTGCCCCAGTCGGGATGTTCTCGCTTTTTGGGGTCAGAATATTCATAACAGCTTGTGCCGTCAAAGTCTGCTAAACCTTGAGCGTCCTTGGGAAAATGTGCAGGCACCCAGTCCAAAATTATGCCGATTCCGGCTCTATGACAGGCGTCTACAAATGCCATAAAATCTTTGGGAGTGCCATAGCGTGAGGTGGGCGCATAGTAGCCTGTAACCTGATACCCCCAGGATTTATCGTAGGGGTATTCGCTCATTGGCATAAGTTCAATGTGGGTAAATCCCATTTCCTTAACATACGGGATTAGTTCCTCTGTCATTTTATCGTAGTTGAAGCACTCACCATCAGAATACCGCTTCCACGATCCAAAGTGAAGCTCATAGATATTTAAAGGCTTTGAAAAATCATTTCCGCTACGAGATTCCATCCATTTTTTATCACTCCAGTTAAAGCCGTTAATATCATAAACCTTTGAGGCAGTGCCCGGACGGGTTTCTGAGTGATACGCGTAGGGGTCTGCTTTGTGAAGGGTTTTGCCGTCGCGGGTTTTTATAACATATTTATATGAATCAAATTCGGAAACACCGTCTATAATACATTCAAAAATTCCGCCGTCAGTTATTCTATGAGCCTCGTGAGTGCATTCCTGCCAATCGCAAAAAGAACCGGTTACAAACACTTGCGAGGCGTTGGGCGCCCAAACCCTGAAAGCGCACATGCCATCTGTTACAAAATGCGCTCCTAGGTAGTCGTATGTGCAATAGTTTGTTCCCTCGTGAAATAGGTACTCGGCAAGGCTGTAGTCTTTGTCGTTCATGTGTGATTCCTCCGTAGGACATAAATTAAGTATATCTTATCATATTTAGTATATCATACCCTGTTTTAAAAATAAAGTGTTTTGTGATATTTTAATAAGTTTTTAATTATTTTTGTGAATATTTTATAAAAATTTCACAAAAAATTGTCGAATATTAAAATCCGACAAAAATCAACTCATTGACAAAAAGAAATATTCGTAGTATTCTTTTGATTATAGAAATATTTATCCCAAGGCGGTGTAAGGGTGAAAAGAATAATTTACAATTCCAAAGAGCGTGAATACAAGTCATGCTTCGGGGCGTTGCCTACAAACAAAAAATGTACATTAAATATAGATATTTTGGCATCTGAAAATCCACAGAATGTTACTCTTTGCATACGAGCTGATGAACGGTCGGATTTTTTGGCTCATCCCATGAGCTTTATCAAGATGTGCGGAGAGTATATGCGGTTTTCCTGTGAGATTTCCTTTGAACTGGCGGGGCTTTATTTTTACCGATTTGAGTTTTCTTCTCCTGCAGGTATGCGGTTTTGCGGACAGAGAAACGGAATCGCTTTCATTGAAGATTGGCTTGACGAGTGGCAGCTCACCGTTTATGACGATGACTTCAAAACTCCCGACTGGGCAAAAAACAAAGTAATGTATCAGATTTTTCCTGATAGATTTTGCCGTAGTAATAATTATATGTACAACCCTGCAAAAAATGAACGCGAAATTGTGGAGGATTGGTTTAGTATTCCCAAAAATCAAGGCAATGACTTCTTTATGGGAAATATTGAGGGAATAATTGAAAGACTTCCTTATATTAAGGAAATGGGAGCAGATATTATATATTTAAACCCCATATTCGAAAGTCCCGAAAACCACCGCTACAGCACAGGAAATTATTTAAATATTGACCCATATCTTGGCACAAATGAAGATTTTATAAGATTGTGCAACGAAGCTCAAAAGCTTGGAATCAGAATTGTTTTAGACGGGGTTTTCAGCCATACAGGAGCGGATAGTCTTTATTTCAATAAGTACGGACATTACGACAGCGTTGGTGCTTGCCAGGGAGAAAACTCTCCCTATTATAATTGGTACAATTTTAACCAACAGGGCTATGAATGTTGGTGGGGATTTGAAAATCTTCCTAATGTAAATGAAACCCACCCCGATTATATGGAGTTCATTACAGGGCAAAACGGCGTTTTGAACTATTGGCAGAATAGCGGTGCTTCAGGCTGGCGTTTAGATGTTGCTGACGAGTTACCCGACCAGTTTATAGATGCTTTAAGAAGTCGTGTAAAAGGGACTGATGCACAGGCGCTTATTATAGGCGAAGTATGGGAGGACGCTACAAATAAGTTTGCCTACGGCGTAAGACGCAGATATTTGCTGGGCAAGCAGCTTGACAGTGTTATGAATTATCCCTGGCGTACGGCAATTATCAATTATGTAAAGAATGCTGATGCCCAAGGTTTCAAAGAGAGCATTCTGACTATTGAGGAAAATTACCCAAAACCCTCGTTAGACTGTTTGATGAATATAATTTCAACCCACGATACGGAAAGGATTATCAATGCCACGGGGGCGAAAAGTACGGTTTCTCGTGATGAGGCAAAGGATTATGTGTTGTCTGCCCAGGAGTGGCAAAAGGGCATAGAGGGAGCAATGGCTTCTATGTTTTTGCTGTTTTCTCTTCCCGGCATTGCTTGTGTGTACTATGGCGATGAAGTGGGCGCGGAGGGTTTTTCTGACCCATATTGCAGAAAAGGCTACCCATACGGAAATGAAAATACAGATATTCTCCAACTGGTAAAAGAACTGGCAGCCCTGAGGAAGGTGTATCCTGAGGATTTTGACAGTTTAATTGAGGAGATAGATATTTCGGGCGGTGCAATGTGTTATGCCCGAGGAGATTTGCTTTTTGTTATAAATATGTCCGAAAAAGACGAAATTATTACAAAAAATGAAGATTTTGTAATAATTTGTAACAAAAATGAAATCAAAAGTGTGAACGGAGTATTAACAATTCCAAAAAAATCATACGGTATTTTAACCCGAAAAACCCGATAACTGTCGGGGTTTTCGGTTTTTTTCTTTTTGGCGGTGGCAACAAATTAACAAAAAACCCTTGACAAAATGTGTTACATATGGTAGAGTTCAGTTAACAACTTTGTAATAATTTCGTAATTGTTACATAGAATATTTGTGTAACGAAAAATAAAACAAGGGTGGTTAGATGTTAAAAATTAAAAATTCGGCGCCTATAGAAAAAGCGACGCCGAAAAAATGTCAGAGATTATTTGACATAAAAAACAGTAAAAAGAAGTTAGTTGTATTGGCCTTAATATCGGCAGTTTTAATAGCTACAGTATCTGTTGTGTCCAACTACAGAGTTGGCTATACCGTAAAGGTGGACAATGTGGTGCTTGGCACAGTAGCTACAAAAGGTGAGTATTACGAAATATTGGATGAGGTAAAAACAGAGGTAAGCAATATTTCGGAAATAGAATTAACACCGGTCGCCGGTGAAAAATTTACCATGGAAATAGTATCTGTTGGTTCTTTTACTGAAAAAGAAGAGCTTGCAGAAAACATAAAAGCCGTTTCGGAAAAAATGGTTGAAGGCTACACCGTCATAGCAGACGGAAATTTTGTTGTGGCATTGTCTTCTGAAGAAGATGCAAACAAAGTGGTAGATACTTATATTGAAAACTTTAAAAGCGACGATGAATCAATAACTGTGGGTTACGGTGCCGAGGTTTTGGTAACTAACGGCCATGTTCCGCAGGATACAGTTCGCACCTATGATGAGGCAATGGATGAAATTTTAAAGGGCAAGGTTGTTATTCATACAGTTGCCGAAAACGAAACAATCGAAGCTATAAGCGAAAGCTACAATGTTTCAAAAGAGGATATTTTATCGGAAAATGAAGTGGAAGAAATCTCTGTGGGTATGAGTTTAAAGATATACACAGGCGAGCCTGTAATTCCTATTAAAACGGTAGAACATATAAACGGAAATGTTGAAATTCCTTTTGAAACAGTGGAAAAAGAAGACTCATCAGTCTATATAGGACAGACAAGAATAGAAACAAAAGGCGTGCCAGGTAAAAAGTACCTCCACGCATATATTACAAAAATAAACGGCGTTATAACCGAAGAAAATGTAATTGAAAGCAATGTAATAACAGAACCCAAAACACAGGTTGTCCTTGTTGGAACAAAGGAGCTTCCTCCTTCTGCAGGCACAGGGTCATTTATAATGCCTACATCGGGCAGACTTACATCTCCTTACGGCAGTCGTTGGGGCAGAACGCATCAGGGTATTGATGTGGGTGCGCCCACAGGTACACCCATATATGCTGCCGATAACGGTATTGTTATAGAATCACAGTACAGAAGCAACGGCTACGGTAACATTATAAAGATTGACCACCAGAATGGTTTTGTCACATATTACGCTCATTGTTCGGAGCTTTATGTCAATGTGGGTGATGTTGTGGCAAAGGGTGATAAAATCGCGGCGGTTGGCTCTACAGGCCGCTCCACAGGACCTCATTTGCACTTTGAAATAAGAAAAAACGATGTGGCACAAAATCCGTATAACTATATTAAATAAAAAATAAAACTCAGGCAATTTGCCTGAGTTTTATTTTTTATTTCTGTTTTTACTTAATTATGTATTCCTTTAAAATTTTACCGTCAAAATCTTTCCACAAAAATCTACCTTGCTCGAAAATCATATAGCCGTGGTGGCTATTTTCTTTGGGAATAGACACAGAACCGGGGTTTATATATACATATTTTTCGTGGTCTGTGATTTTCGGCACATGGGTGTGACCGTGAAGTAAAATATCAAATTTACCGTCGGGGAGCTTTTCTTCGTTATAAACATGACCGTGTGTGGCAAAAATCAACACTCCACCGTCCTCTATCAGTACGAAATCATCCATAATGGGAAAGTCAAGCACCATCTGGTCAACCTCGGCATCACAATTGCCGCGAACACAAAGGATGCGTTCTTTTTCGGCATTCAAAAGGGGAATTACTTTCTTTGGGGCATAATCACGGGGCAGGTCGTTTCTGGGCCCGTGGTACAAAATGTCACCCAAAAGAAGCATCTTATCCGCCTGTTCTTTTTTGTAAGCTTCAACCATTTTTTCTGCATAGTACGCGCTTCCGTGAATGTCTGACGCTATAAACCATTTCATTGTGCTCACCTCGGTAATAAGTATACAACTTTTCAATTTTTATGTCAATAAAAAAGCAGGTGAATATCACCTGCTTTTTGCTATTTTGTTGTAATTTGAACTGTTCTTGTGTCGCCTAACCACAAAACATCGCAGGCAAGCGCCTCTGAAATTGCTCGCACAGGTACCATAGTTCTGTCGTTTATGATAGTAGCCGCCACATCAATGGTCTTGGCTGTACCGTTTACATACAACTGGTCAGAGTCAATGGTAAGGCTTATTGTGGTATCTGCCTTTGTGGCTGTAACTGTTCTTGTTTGTGCGTCCCAGTTGACCTCTGCGCCCAAGGCCTCAAAGATAGCGCGCAAGGGAACTAAAGTTCTGTCGTTAACAATCTGGGGCAGCTGGTCAAAGTACACCTTGCCACCGTCAACCTTAACAGATATTTCCGGATGGATTGTAAGCTTTACTAAACCGTATTTTCCGTCTTTTTCTGCTATGCACAAATCTTCATAATAAAAACCGGTAAGGTCAAGCTTGCAATCTGTCTGTGTGAAGTTGCCGTTTGTATCAAAAAAGCCGCAAGCACCGTCGGCGGTTATTGCTGTGGCAACACCTGAGTGGAAATCGCCTGCTGCCAGCACATCTGCTGAGAAGTAGTTTCCATTGCGGAAAATATATGTTACAGTTTGTACACCGCCGGGAGTTCCGGTGGTTTCTCGTCTTACAAGCTCATTGATTTCAGGCTCGAAGCGAATTCCTGTTTCGGACAAAATACTGTCGGCATTGGCAACGGGTGTTCCGTCATCTTTAATTAGGGAAATACGTTCACCCTGATTGATAATGGCGTAGCTGTTGCCATCACTATATTCGTGAAAGGCAGATGCCGACATATCAGCCGAATCAACAGAAAATAACACATTGCCCGATGCGTCAATATATCCGCCCTTGCCGTCTTTTTCAAAGGCAAAGTAGGGAGTTTTTGTTGTTCCGGGAGTATAAAGAGCGTCGTACTCAGGACTAACTACCCACTCAATGGGAGCAGTTGCCGAAACGCATACACTCATAGCAACAAGGAGTGCAAATACTGATAATAAAGATATTATTTTTTTCATTTTTTTACCCTCCTTAGTTTGCCTGATAACCTGTGGTTATGCGGTTTCCGCTGTTGTCTGTTACGCTGATGTAGTAGCCCTTTGTGCCGTTGGGCAGGGTTGCAGAAACGCTATTGCCCTTCACCTCAGCGCTCTGGGAAAGCCACAAGGACTGGCATTGGGATTCGTACACAACGCCGTTCTTTGTATAGTAAAGTGTAGCACTCCTGATTCCTACATCTGATGTGGCAGTTACTGTAACTTTAGCGCCGGTTTTTTTGGGAGCTGAAAGCTTGGGCAATGCCGCACCCTGGCGGAATACACTGTCGGCGTAGTTAAACACTTCGGGGAGATTTCCCTCAACGCCGGAGCCCAAAGGTTCGCTGTGACCGAACATATAAATTAACAAAGTATCACCACCGCAGGCAGCGGCGCTTTTTGATGATGTTGTCACATCAAAGTAGTGGTCTGTGGGGCTGTTTATCCAAAGTGTTTTCATTCCGGAGTCTTTAACATTTTCAAAGTAATGCTTTCCGTCCCATTTGCTTACGGGGTGGATGCTTGCCTTGTTTTCGTCAAGGAATCCTGCGCCGTAAACAGGCATTGCAAGGCGGAATCTTGTGTCGCGGCCAATTATAGATGCTGTAACTACAGCACCCCACGAAATACCCGAAATACCTATTTGGCCGTCGGCTACCTCAGGAAGTGAATCCAAAAGGGTATAGGCAAGACTTGCGTCAGCAGTTGCGTGGTATATCCACTGTTCGTTGTCGGGAATATTTACATTTGAGGCATCGTCTATGCCGCCTGTTCTTCTGGGGCCACTGTTGTAGTAAATAATATTTCCGCTGGGGAGTTTGTTATCGGTTGAAGATTTTGCCTCCATAAAGTAGTAAGAAAGTGCCACATAGCCCTTACTAACCCATTTTTTTACCCAGTCAAGGTAAGCTTTTCCACCGCCGCCATGAACCAACACCATAGCAGGAGCAGGGTTTTCAGCTGTTACACCTTCGGGTATACCAAGGTATGCAAAAACCTGTGTAGGCATACCTTTATAGTCCATACCGTCGTATAAAATGCCACGGATTTCACCTGTACTCATTTCGCTTAACACATCGTAGTGAACAGGTCGTTCTTGTGGGCTGTCCACATTTTTCATATGTGATTTAAGCTTGGTATTTGATGAATAAATTTCTCTGGCAACAAGGTTTGCCACATGCTTTGCGCCCTGGATGCTCAAATATACACCGCTTTTTTGTGATGATTGCTTTTGGGCATATTCCGAAATAGTACCGCGCTGTCTGTAGTGTGAAATCTGTGTATTTGAGAGATAGAGCCCATTGTATAAGGACTTAATATCTGAATCATTTTCCACGCCTTCCAACATCTTGGTGTGTAAATCTATCACGGGAACATCCAAAAGCTTTGCTACGGTTTTTATGCTCTCAATCATAGGTGTAAGGCTTTCATTTTGTGCAAGTGTTCCTGCCATTGCTGCGGGAGTTACAAATATAATTTCGGCGCCTTTTTGCTTTGTGTCAAGAGCGTATTTTATAAGAGCCTTGCTGTACTGAGACTTTCCTCTTTTGTCAATGCTTTCGGCACCAAAGGCTAGGAGCACAAAGTCACCGGATTCAAGCTCTGATGAAATTTCTCTCCAGTAATCATCGGCGATATATGTGGTCATGTTTGCGTCATATCGCGCCTTATTTACCACATCAATATCCTTTACTGTATCTTTGAAATACTCACCCCAGCCTTGAGCTGGATACATATCCTTGCCTGTGGCTGCGGCAATTCCGTCGCCTACTATGTAAAGAGTGGGCGATTTTTGTGCAGATACGCACATAGTAGCCATTGAAATAGCCATTAAAAATGCTAAAAATAAGGTTAAAAATTTCTTCATACTTATTTCTCCTCCTTATGAAATCATTTTACCATAAACAATCGCGATTGTAAAAGAATTTTTTTCCGTATTTCATACAAAATATATTAGAGGTGATACTATGTGTACAGCAGTCCATTTCAACAAATATTTTGGAAGAAATTTAGATTTGGAAATTACCTATGGCGAGAAGGTTTTAATAACGCCAGAAAACTTTCCTTTAACATTCAGGCAAATGCCACGGCTTGACACACATCAGGCCATAATCGGTATGGGCATAGTGGTCGATAATTATCCTTTGTATTTTGATGGTGTAAACAAAGCAGGGCTGGCGGCGGCAGGACTTAACTTTCCCAATAATGCCTGCTATATGCCGCCGTGTCACGGGGCGGACAACTTAGCACCTTTTGAGTTGATACCATATATTTTAGCAAAGTGCGAAACCGTAAAAGAAGCAAAAAAACTACTCACAAGAATAAACATCATTGACACTCCTTTTAGCAAGGAGTTTCCAAACACACCTCTTCATTGGATGATTGCCGATAAAGACAGCTCTATTGTGGTTGAGCCATTAAGGCACGCTTTAAAAATTTATGAAAACCCCGTAGGAGTGCTTACAAACAACCCTACATTTGATTATCATCTAACTAATCTTTCAAATTATATGAACGTAACCAGTGCTGAGCCTCAAAACCGTTTTTCGGATAAAATAAATCTTACACCATACAGTCGTGGTATGGGTGGGCTTGGTATACCTGGGGATTTATCCTCGACATCAAGATTTGTGCGCGCAGCTTTTACCCTTTTAAATTCAAAGGAGGAAAGCTTGAGTCAGTTTTTTCATATTCTCACATCGGTAGAACAGCAAAAAGGTTGTGCGCGCGTGGGTGACAAATATGAGTACACCCTTTACTCCTCTTGCTGTGATATGGAAAAGGCAACTTACTATTACACCACCTACAAAAACAGGCGCATTACGGCTGTGAACATTGACACAGCAGACCTTAACAGCACAAAGCTTACTGTATTTCCTTTGAATGAGAGCGAGGATATTTTTGAGCAAAAATAAAAGGATTGTCTATGACAATCCTTTTTAAACTTGTTTTTTACCTCGTTTCAAATGCGTCGCAAATAGGAGTAACGCTTTGTAAGTCACTCCAGAAGAAAAGCTTGTAGTTTTTGCCTTCGTATGCCGACACATCAAATTCTGCCGTGTCATATGCATCTATTGTAATATCATCATCGGAAAGCCGACCAAAATATGTCATTTTATTGCCGTCGCCATATACGGCTATCAAGCACACTCCGCTCAAATTTCTATGGGTAGTGTTCGTGTAGGTAGCAACACCGTCGTTTACATTAATGCCGATATGTGGAGTGAGTGCTGTCATATTAAAAGCGCAGTCGTATACATAGTAATGCAAATTGTCAAGGTCAGTAATATCGAATTCTGCCGTGGCTGAGGTGTTTTTGATATACACATCGCTATAGTACCATTCACCGTTGTATTCGCCCATTGCAGTTACTGCGCCCACGCCGTAATCGTCAGAAACTGTTAAGTATGCGTAGTCGCCGTCAGTTTTTTGACTGGCATAAACATCTGAAATAACAGGGGATGAGGTATCCTTTACGGTGGTTATGGTAAAGGTTTGCTTACTTGTGCCCTGTGTGTCATAGGGAAGTCGCAATTCAATAGTAATAGCCGAAGCCTTGGACAAATCGCCCAGCTCTATATTTTCAAGGTAATAACCTAAATCATAAAATTTATTGATAAATGCATCATCAAGTACGGTTGTGCCGTCCACCTTTATTGTCATGAAGGTATTTCTAATGGGGTTGGCAAAAACTGCAACAGGAATTTGCGCTACGCTTTCGTCTACTTCATTTGCAATAGGCATAACAATCTGTGCGTTTTCCTTTAATATCTGTGCCGGTGGCATAAATCCGTCCTCTGAAAATCCCATTAAGGAAAAATAGTCAAGAACTCTTTTTTCGTTCATTATGGGGAGCTTTGACCAGTTGCCGTAAAAGCCGGAAAAAGGAATGCCCACATCGCAGTTGTCAGAACCTGTGAGTGTGACTTTGCCGTCGATAAAGAAGCCGTTCGTCATAGCGGTGTTTAAGTATGTGATGTCTGCATCGGAAAGAGTAATCGAAACAGTAACATCAACACTTGCACCTGCAGGAACGGTAACCGATGAAGCGCCGGAAACTGTTGCAGGAAGAGCTCGGGTATCGTTGTATCCGTAGCCTGTGCCAGAGTAGTACTTGTAATCATCAGTTGAAAGCTCCACCATAACCTGACCAAAGGTTACATCACTTGTGCCCAGATTAGATGCTGTAAATGTAACATCAAAGGATTTTGAAAGATTTGCGCCTAAGTTTATCTTTGTTTCGTCAGAATTTTTACCCTTTAAAATAACTGCAGTTTCCATTGCCTTGTCAAGCTTGATAAGACCTGAGCCTACTTTTCGGGGTGAGGATAGCGCGCCGTTTGCTGTATACACTGTTTCGGCAGTTGAAGCAAGCAAATTCTTGACAAGCATTACCTTCGCTGCGCCTGTGTATGATGGGAAGTTGTCCTCTGCATACTGATACATCAAAGATGTTGCGCCTGTTACCTGAGGTGCTGCCATTGATGTACCGGAAAGGTTGGCAAAGCCTGTTGTGCCGCTGTATGAAGAATAGATATTTCCGCCTGGAGCAGAAAAATCTACCGATATATCAAGATTGTCAGCGTATCCGTAGGAGCTGTAGAAGTTCTCGCGGGGTGCGTTTTCTCTTTGGATTATTGCTTTTGTGTTTGCGTATTTTAATGTTTGCGCGCTGTCTTTAATTTTTTGGGCAGAATCCTTTGCTACTAAGAACAATGGATAACCATAGCCTGAGCTTCCGTCGGGCAAGTCGTTTGCATAATATGCCACAACCACAGCGGCGGCACCATGATTCATAGCTCGTGTGCCGTAGGTGGAGATACTTTCTGAAACAAGAATATCAGGCATTTTAATAAGGGCAATTTTGCCCGATACATTTACTGCTTTAATTTCTGTTTCTGTCCCTGTGCCGCAGTCAACTATTTCAAGGGGTAAAAGCGTCGCCTGACTGCCCTTTGCCACACAGGGATAATTGTTGCCTGCGTTGTCCTCTAAATAATTCATATAAGCATACTCTGCCTGTATAGAGCCAACCTTTGATGAGTAAAGGTAGTTTTGGTTATCGGATGTGCCGTAGTCGGAAAAGCTTGCTGAATAAGAAGCTCTGCCTGCATTACCTGCGGCAAATACAACTGTTTTTCCGGCGTTTCGGCAAGCAATTACAGCGTCATTGTAGGGGCCTTCGCCCATATATTCGCTGGCGAAATCTGCGCCCATACTTAAATTTATAGCATCAACATCAAATTTAACAGCATCCTCCAAAGCGGCGATAATATCTGCTGTTTGTGTGCCGCCTGAACGGTATACGCTAAAGAATAAAATCTGTGCCTCACGAGCAATGCCTGAAATCACACCGTCGGAAACAGAAACGGAATTTCCTGCAGCCACACCTGCAACATGTGCTCCGTGCAGGTTTGAGCCTGTAACTGTAGCGGTGTCGGATGGGTAGTTGTAGGCAAAGGGAATTTTTGTATTTTTGTAAGCATCGTCAGCCGTTGCCGATACATTCATAGTGTTGTTATCTAATATGTTTTTAATGTCAGTTTTTGTATATTTGGCGGTAGCCTCATCGGACAGCTTATAATAAATATGGTCAGGGTTTATTGTGCTGTCAATAATTGCAATGGCACGGCCTTCGCCGGTATAGCCTTTTTCGTATGCTGAAGATGTGCTTATCATATTGCCTGAATTTGCAGAAGATGTCTGCTGGCTTTCGCCCTGTGGTGCAGCATCCGAAACAGCCACTTCGTTTTCGACAGTTTCAGCAGGCTTTATAATATTTAATGTTTTATTTTCATAAACGCCCTTTACACCGTCTATTTTCTTTATTTCATCGGCTGTGGCAGCATCTACATTAACAGTAAATCCGTTTATCACATCGGTATATGTATATGTGCGTTCTGTGTTTCTCAAAGAATATGTACTTGCTCCGCCGTTTATCTGCGCCCTCACTTCTGCTTGAAGTTCAATCAGCGCCTGGCGATACATATCGTCATCTGTGCTGTAAAAAGTTACCCTATCAGGTGAGTATACAGCAGGTGCCTCCAGCACCACTATGTAGGTTTTCTTTTCTGGTTCTTGTTCTCTTGCAGAAACTACACCCACACAAGAAAAAATCAAAATTATACTTAACAATAATGATAAAAGTTTTTTCATATCCATTCCCCTTTGTTGGAAAATTGTTTATAATATTTAATTTTATCACAAGGGATTTATTTTTTCAATAATAAAAACACGGGTACACCAGTAAGGTGTACCCACACATAAGGCTCACAAAAAGGCGAAAGCGACAGCGAGTCGTCGTGAGGACGTTTACAACCGAACAGGCGAGCCGAGCGTGGCTCTTTGGGAAAAGGAGGAGCAAGGATGCGGGCGGATGACTTTTTTGAATAAAAAAGTCGGA
>Ga0233360_1000050_pt1 | contig 35427 bp, 26 predicted proteins | sample ElkDunMinimDraft_20_FD_180671 | JGI IMG/M metagenome (GOLD analysis project Ga0233360, IMG submission 180671) | Fecal eukaryotic communites from dung pellets of Tule Elk in California, USA - Elk Dung A0 | ecosystem: Host-associated > Mammals > Digestive system > Large intestine > Fecal | place...
TATAGCTCATGAAGCTGGACGACGCACTAGTTCACCTCTCTCCTTTGGTTAACTTTTACAAAGGTAGGGATTTTTCTCTACCTTTGTTTTTACTCTGCAAATCTAAAGGACTCCGCGGACTTACGCAGAAGCGCTCCATTCTGTGAGAGTCTGCGTGCGAGGAAAGAAGAAAACGCTCCGTGAGAGGAGTCCGTTTCTCCTGCTACTCGACTCAGTCGGGTATCTCGCTGAGCTCGAGCCAGCGCATCATCTTCTCGTCCAACTCGTCATTGATGGCCGACAGGCGGATGGACTTAGCGGTCAGCTCATCGGCACTTAGCGTGCCGGTGCAGAGGGCAGCCTCGATGGTCGCCTTCTCCTCTTCCAGGGCAGCGATGCACTGCTCCACCTCGGCAAACTCGCGACGTTCCTTGAAGGACTTCTTCTTAGGAGAGGGACGGCCTCTCTCCCCACCCTCTCCCGAAGGGAGGGAGCCTGCAGACATCGCGGTACCAGTTCCCTTTTTCACCTTTTCCTTAGGCTCCCCTCCCTGGGAGGGGTTGGGGAAGGCTTCCTTCCACTCGCGATACTGCGTGTAGTTGCCGGGGAAGTCACGGATGTCGCCCTGGCCGTTGAACACCAGGAGGTGGTCGACGATCTTGTCCATGAAGTAGCGGTCGTGGCTGACTACGATGACGCAACCGGCGAAGTCGCGCAGGTACTCCTCGAGCACCTGTAGGGTGAGGATGTCGAGGTCGTTGGTGGGCTCGTCGAGGATGAGGAAGTTGGGGTTGCGCATGAGCACGGTGCACAGGTAGAGCCAGCGACACTCGCCGCCACTGAGCTTGTATACGTAGCTGTGCTGCTTCTCGGGCGGGAAGAGGAAATGCTGGAGAAACTGCGAGGCGGTGAGCTGTTTGCCACCCGCCATGGGGATGACCTCGGCAATCTCGCGGGCCACGTCAATGACCTTCATCTGTGTGTCGAATTGCAGACCCTCTTGCGAGTAGTAGCCGAAACGCACGGTGTCGCCGATATCGAGCCTTCCGCTGTCGGGAGCCTGTTGCCCGAGCAGCACCTTGAGGAAAGTGCTCTTGCCGGTGCCATTGTCGCCCACGATGCCGAGCTTCTCGTAACGGGAGAAGGTGTAGGAGAAGTTGTCGAGGATGCAGCGGTCGCCAAAGCGGAGCGAGAGCGCGTCGGCCTCGAATATTTTGGAACCGATGTACGAGGCCTTCACGCCTAACTGTATGCGGTCGTTGGCAATGCGTTGCTTGGCCACCTTCTCCAGCTCGTAGAAGGCCTCTTCGCGGTAGCGTGCCTTGTGGCCACGGGCCTGAGGCATACGGCGCATCCACTCCAGCTCGGTGCGGTAGAGGTTGTTGGCACGGATAATCTCAGTGTTGCGAGCCTCGATGCGCTCTTGGCGCTTCTCCAGATAGTAGCTGTAGTTGCCTTTGTAGGAATATACGGTGTGGTCGTCGATCTCGATGATTTCGTTACACACGTTGTCGAGGAAGTAGCGGTCGTGCGTCACCATAAGGAGTGTGGCGGTGCTGCGTGTAAGGTAATCTTCGAGCCACTCGATGAGCGGGAGGTCGAGGTGGTTGGTAGGCTCGTCGAGGATGAGCATGTCGGGGTTGCCGATGAGTACGTTGGCGAGAGCCACGCGCTTGAGCTGTCCGCCCGATAGTGTCTCTACCCGCTGGGCATAGTCGGTGATATGTAACGAGGTGAGTATCTGCTTGGCACGCTGCTCGTAGTTCCAGGCATCGGCATGCTCCATACGGTCGAGCAGGGTATCCAGGTTCGGGGTACCGGGGGTGTCCAGGCATTGTTCATATTCGCGGATGAGCTGAAGCGTGTCATTGGTCTCATGGAAGCAAGCCTCCAGTACGGTAAGCCCTGCCGGATAGGTGGGGCGCTGGCGTAGGTAGCCCACCCGCAGGTCGTTCTTATAGACGATGGAGCCGCTATCGTGACCCTCGATGCCTGCCAGCACATCGAGCAGGGTGCTCTTGCCGGCACCGTTGCGGGCAATGAGTCCCACGCGCTGTCCCTGGGCCACACCAAATGATATGCCCTCGAAGAGCACCAGGTCGCCGAACGATTTCGTCAGGCCGTCAACTTGCAGGTAGGGAATCAGCATACGGCCTCGGCTATTCGCGTACGTATATCTTCTACTATCTTCGTCACGTCAGCCTCGGCCAAAGCCTCGCCCTGCTTGCCGAAGAGGAGCATGGGGCGTGCCACACAGGTGGTGCCATACATGAGCACAGGGGCTTCTACCTTGCCGTTGACGAAGGTGTTCCACTCTAAGCCCTCGATGCTCTCGGTGAGGAGTGCGCATAGCGTGATACCCATGACGGCACCGGCATCGCTCCGCAACTGCTTGGTCAGCTCGGGGCGTGAGGCAATCTTCTGTAATAACCGTACATTGTAGTCGAAGTCGCGGAAACGCTCCTTGAAAAGCTTCATCCCCAGCTCCTCGATGGTGGCATAGCACGACTCGATGAGCTCGACCTCGGACACACGAACGGGGATGTATTGGTTGTGGAATGTGTCGCGGGGTTGCAAGATTTCGAGAGAGGCGATGATGGCCTCCCCCCTGCCCCTCCCAAGGAGGGGTGATTCTGTCATCGCGGAGCCAAATTCCCCTCCTTGGGAAGGGTTATGGGAGGCCTCCGTAAACGAACATTCCACACAGGTCTGTCCACAACCAATCACCCAGTGGTGGGTCATATACTCTACCAACTGCTCGGTAAACGGCTCGGCACTATACACCGTCTCCCAACGGCCCACCTTCACCAACTTGGCGGCAGGAGCCTTCAGCGCATCGCGCATCATCTTGTCGCCAAACGAGGGCGAGGCATCGCGATAGGCCGAGATGCGGAAGTTGCCGTCCCATTTCTCGGGGTTATAGAAGAGGAAGCAATCGGGCTCCTCGCTGAACTCAAACCACTCTTCGGGATACGAGAATGCAAACCACGAACCGGGAGATATAAACCTTTTCATTTGTCAAGTGTTGTTTATTCGTAAAATATCGGGTACAAAATTAAAAAAAAATGGTCAACGTATTGCCATTATAAATAAAATATCTATTTTTGCACCGTCAAATTCGACTTCACACTACATTTTCCATAAAAATTGTAAAAAAACAAGCAACGTCTCCACGTGAGAGGAGTATGCTGGGTGTGGAGTGAAATGTATAAATCACACATTTTACATTTATATGTACAATATCATTCAACTGAACAACAAAGAAGTAGGCGAACTGCAGGAAATCGCCAACGAAATGGGCATCAAAGGTGCCAAATCACTCGAACGCCAAGACCTTATCTACCGTATCCTCGACGAACAGGCCATAGCCGGCGCACAAAAGAAGGTTGCCGCCGAAGAGGGCAAGGCCGAACGTCGTCAACGCACACGTATCAACAAGAAAGAGGTAGCCAACAAAGTTTACTCGGCCGACAAGAACAAGGCCGAGAAAATCGATGATACACCGAAGATTGTAGCCTCTCCATTAGATGAGCGGATGGAGGAGAGGGAGAACCCCCAGCCTACCGCTCCCAAGGAGGAACAGCAACGCCCCACCGCTGATGCAACGACACTGCAGGAGGTGAAGGAGGAAACTCCCGCCCAAGGCAAGAAGCGCGGACGCAAGTCGAAAGCACAAAAGGCTGCCGAGGCAGCAGCCAATGAGCAGGGCGCAACAGCAGTAACCGCAGAAGTGACTACCCCTTCGAAGGAAACAGATGTAGAGGAGCCTACCAAAGCGGAGCAGAAGGAGGCTAATCCCGAACAACCGGTAGCCACCGACACACCTGTACAGGGCAAGAAGCGCGGACGCAAGTCGAAAGCACAAAAAGCTGCCGAGGCAGCAGCCAAGGAGGGCGAACCTGCCTCTAATGAAGAGATACCGGCAGAAACAGCGACCGATGATTTTGTACCCATCGAAGAGCTGCCCACGGAATCCGCCGAGCTCCCTGCCGAGCTCATCGGCAAGTTTGAAGCTACCAAGCTGGAGCAGCCTGCCGCAGCTACACAAAACGAGCATAACAAGAAACCCAAGCATAAGAAGGGCGGTTATGCCGAAGCCTACCTCGAAACCACACAAAGCAAACAATCCGAAGCCAAAGAGCAAGAGCTGCAACGCAAGCCCGAACGTATCTACGACTTCGAAGACATCATTGAGGTGAATGGCGTGCTCGAGATTATGCCGGACAACTACGGGTTCCTCCGCTCGGCCGACTACAACTATCTGGCCTCACCCGACGATATCTATGTGGCACAGCACCAGATACGCCTCCACGGCCTTAAGACCGGCGATGTGGTGGAAGGTACCATCCGTCCCGCTCGTGAGGGTGAGAAATACTTCCCGCTGGTGAAGATAAACCGTATCAACGGACTTACCCCCAGCGTAGTGCGTGACCGCGTACCTTTCGAGCATCTTACTCCGCTCTTCCCTGATGAGAAGTTCACCCTCTGCACTGGCAACTACGACAACCTGTCTGCCCGTGTGGTGGACCTCTTCTCGCCTATCGGCAAGGGACAGCGCGGCCTTATTGTGGCACAGCCAAAAACCGGTAAGACCATCCTCTTGAAGGATATCGCCAATGCCATCGCCGCCAATCACCCCGAGGTATATATGATCATGTTGCTCATTGACGAACGCCCCGAGGAGGTGACCGATATGGCACGTAGCGTCAATGCCGAGGTTATAGCCTCTACCTTCGACGAGCCTGCCGAGCGCCACGTGAAGATTGCCGGCATCGTACTCGAAAAGGCCAAGCGCATGGTAGAGTGCGGTCACGATGTAGTCATCTTCCTTGACTCCATCACACGTCTTGCCCGTGCCTACAACACCGTGTCACCCGCTTCTGGTAAGGTTCTCTCGGGAGGTGTCGATGCCAATGCCCTGCACAAGCCCAAGCGTTTCTTCGGTGCGGCACGTAACATCGAGAACGGAGGTTCGCTCACCATCATCGCTACCGCTCTCACCGAGACTGGCTCTAAGATGGACGAAGTCATCTTCGAGGAGTTCAAGGGTACAGGTAACATGGAACTCCAGCTCGACCGTAACCTCTCTAACAAACGTATCTTCCCCGCTGTAAACATCGTGGCATCAAGCACACGTCGCGACGACCTGCTCCACGACAAGCAGACCTTAGACCGTATGTGGATACTTCGCAAGTTCCTCTCCGATATGAACCCCATCGAGGCCATGGACTTCGTCAAAGGCCGATTGGAGAATACCAAAACCAACGAGGAGTTTCTCCTGAGCATGAACTCGTAAACGCAACGGAGTACAAATAGAGTAAGAAGAGGTTGGATACGTGTCCAACCTCTTCTTTTTTTTGATTCTATTTTGGATGAGAGGACGAAGCTCTTCTTCCCTAAGAATTGTGAGGGCAGTGCCGTTCAGCCTTTCGTCCCGTTCTTAGGGACGAAAGAATGCCCTTTGTGGCGAACGGAAAAAGGATGTGACGGGCGAGAAACCTTTGCCTCGCTATTTGTTATACATTTGCAGTGCGAAAGCAGGTAATACAAATAGTTGTTAAAGGTAAAAAATCTGTTATGAAAATCAGTAACAATAGCGTGCTTATCACTGGCGGAGCATCAGGTATAGGCAAGATTATGGGCCGCATGGCCTTGGAGAAGGGGGCGCGAGTGCTCGTCATTTGGGATATCAACCAGGCGGGTATCGATGCCACCGTGAAGGAGTTGAGTGCCAAGGGAAACGTGATAGGACGGCATGTGGACGTATCGGACAACGAGGATGTGAAGGCTGCCTATGCGGCTTCCGTGGAGGCGTGTGGCGAGGTGGATATCGTGATTAACTGTGCAGGCATCATCACAAGCAACAAGACTTTCGACCGTGTGGAGGTATCGGAGATTGACCGCACGATGCGCATCAACACCATCGCTCCGATGTATGTGGCATTGCAGGCACTGCCCGACATGAAACGTCGTGACAAAGGACATATATGCAATATCGCCTCGGCAGGCGGCATGCTCTCAAACCCCAAGATGTCGGTATATGCCGCATCCAAGTGGGGGGTCATCGGATGGTCTGACTCGGTGCGCATAGAGTTGCAGGAGGAGAGGTCCAACGTGCACCTTACCACCATCGCTCCTTATTATATAAATACGGGTATGTTCGATGGGGTGAAGTCGCCCATTATTCCCATTCTTGACCCTGAGCGTACCGCTACCAAGATACTGCGTGCCATAGAGAAGGACAAGCGCTTCAAAGGCATTCCCTTCGGTTTCCACTTTATCCGCTTCTGGCAATTCCTGCTCCCAACAAGGATTTTTGACTTTTTTTTCGGGAAAGTCTTTGGTATTTATCATGCAATGGATAACTTTACAGGACGAAAGTAAAAAGAACTATGCAGCCCCTCCCTGTGTGGGAGGAAATACAGGGACTATTGAATAATTAATCATTAATCATTAATCATTAATAACACCCACATTACCGCGATGTCGGTAAGTCCTCTCTCATAGGGGGGATTTAGGTGGAGCTTCTATTTATGATACCATCCATTATCGAATCCCAACGCGCCTTCTTCCATACAGGCGCCACGCTCGGCCTCAATTTCCGCCGACAGATGCTCAAGAAGTTGCAAGGCGCATTGGACAAGTGGGAGAAGCCACTCGCCGATGCCCTTTGGACCGATCTCCACAAGTCGTATGAGGAGGCCTATCTCACCGAACTGAGCATAGTGAAGGGCGAAGTGAAAAACCATCTGCGTCACCTTGGCAGCTGGGTCAAGCGCAAGCGTGTGAGCACCCCTATCAAGATGTTTCCATCGAGAAGTTTTATCGTGAGCGAGCCACTCGGCAACACACTCATCATGGCTCCGTGGAACTATCCCGTGCAACTACTGCTCAACCCACTCGTGGGGGCTATCTCGGCAGGATGCACTGCCGTGTTGAAGCCCTCGCCCTACGTGCCCAACGTATCGGCCACGCTGGCCCGGATGATTGAAGACACCTTTGACTCGCAATACATCGCTGTGGTGCAAGGCAATCGAGAGGTCAATCAAGCACTGCTTGCCCAGCGCTTCGACCTCATCTTCTTCACCGGAAGTCCCTCATTGGGAAAGATGGTGATGGAAGCTGCATCGAAGCACCTCACACCCGTCATCCTCGAACTGGGTGGCAAGAGTCCCTGCATCGTAGACCGAGATGCCGATATCAAGACTGCCGCCAAGCGTATTGCCTGGGGCAAGACGCTCAACTCGGGGCAGACCTGTATCGCGCCGGATTACCTGCTTATCCACGAGGAGGTGAAGGAACACTTCATCGAAGCCTTCGCCAAGGCCGTGAAGGAATTGCATGGCAGCGATATTAAAGCACATAAGCATTATGTACGTATGGTGAGTGACCGCGCTTTTGAGCGTGTGAAAGGCTATCTCGCTGAGGGCGATATCCTCTATGGCGGGCGTACCGATGCCAGCGAGCGTTTCATCGAGCCCACCATACTTGATCCACACATCAGCCTCAGCGATGCCGATGCCGATGCAAAGGCCAACGGCAAGGCTGTACTCACCGAAGAAATCTTCGGCCCCGTATTCCCGCTGCTCACCTTCAAGGAGTCGGATGAGGTCGTAGCTTACATCACTCGTCGCGAAAATCCGTTGGCTTTCTATTATTTCGGTAGTGAGGAGAATGGTTGGCGCATCCTGCATCATACCTCATCGGGCGGTGCCTGCATCAACGATACCATCATGCACATAGCCAACGAACACGTCCCCTTCGGCGGTGTAGGGAACTCTGGTATGGGTGCCTATCACGGTGAGGAGAGTTTTCGTGCCTTTTCACACCGCCGAACGGTAGTGGCCACAGGCACCTGGATTGATCTCCCCTTCCGCTACATGCCTTACAGAATGTTCGGACTGGTGAAGAAGATTGTGTAGCATAGTGCCGGAAACTTTCCGATGGACTATATGAACTGGCATTCACTTGCCTGCCTGTCCTCAAAGTAATGGTAGAACTAAAATGAATGCGAGGATACATCCTAAGGTGTATCCTCGCATTTCTATATGATTTATTATGGAAACGAAGTCGGATTAGAAGAAGAGGTAGCGGTTGTCCTCGATATTACCTTGGCGATAGAGCTCGTTGAGGATGGTGTTGCTGTTAATGTTGCGGGTAGCAGTGGCCTCAAGGGTCTTCTGCTCTGCTGCAGCGTCAAACTTGGCTACACCGTTGTTCTTCTTAACTACCTGAATGAAGTAGATACCACCGTTACCCTTGATAGGAGTGCTCAGTGTGCCCTCTTCGAGGGTAGCTGCTGCACCGCTGAGCACAGGTTCGCTGGCGGGTACCTTGCTCACGTAGGCAGGTGAAGAGAAGCTTACACGACGGAGTGTGTCGGACTTCACACCGTTCAGAGCAAGAGCTTCCTGCATGGTCTTTACGCCCTTTACATCGGCCAGAATCTTCTCGGCTTTCTTGTCTGCAAGAGCTTGCATGCGGAACATCTCGGCGAACTGCTCTACGGGGCGGTAGCCTGCCTTGTGGATGTCTGATACGGCTACTACCATCAGGCGGTTGTTCTCACCTGCCTCGAAGATTTGTGAAACTTCGCCCTTCTTGGCACCGAAAGCCCAACGGAGTGCCTCGCGGGTACCTTGTACACCACCGATGGTGTGTGCGGCATTGCTTATCTCATTGACGGGGTAGAGGCGGAAGCCTGCTTCCTCGGCATTGGCCTCAATGTCTTCGAGTGTCTGGTTGTCAGCTACGAAAGCGCTGAGCTTGTTGTAGGCTGCTGCGTAGGTCTCGTTGCTGAAGTATGCGGGACGCTTGATGACTGCGGCTGTGTATTTCTCTATGGGGTTCTTGGTGTCGAGTACCTCGATGATGAGTTCGCCACCGGCAAGGGGGAGCTGCTTGAGCTCGTTTTTCTTCATCCCGAAGAGGGTGTTGAGGTAGGTGGCGTTGTCGCCGCTGATGCCTGCACCTTCAAAATTTGCGGTAGCAATCCATACAGGCTCAGAAGGTTGGTTGTACTTGGCTGCGAGTTCGGCAAAGTCAGCACCGCTCTTCAAGGCGTTGTAGATGCTGTCAGCCAGTACCTTTGTGCGGGCTGCATCGGCATCGACAATCTGAATCTGACGATACTGTACTGAGTCGGGGAGCTGTACCTTGCTGAGTACGCGGAAGGCGTTGTATGAGTCGTCGGTCTGGTTGTAGTAGGGACCGTATACCTCGTCGCCCTGTACTGAATCGAGATGGGCTACAACATCGGCGGGGAGGCCGTTCTCAGAAACGGGCACCTCAGAGTATGCCTCAGTAGAGTTGGCCAAGCGTACGAGGGCTGCCAGATCTTCGGTGGTAGCCAGCTGGGTTGCATACTCGCCTACCTCCTTGAGGAGTTCGTCGCGGTCGGCCTGGCTGGGTGTCACGGTCACATCGATGTACTTCATGGCACGTGTCTCGGCAGACTGCTTGTAGAGCTCTTTTTTAGCTTCGTAGAGCTTGTTGATGTCGCTGTTGCTTACCTTTACGAGTGAGTCGGCAATGCTGTTGAAGGGCACTACGGCATAGGCTACCTCTGCGTGTGAGTTACGTGCATTGAAGTTGTACTCGGCAGCTACGGGGTTGGTGAGCTGTGCACCGGCGATGAGTGACTCGTACTTCTGCATCAGGAGACTGCTCTGCAGGTTGCTCTCGATAAACTTCCAATAGTTATAGAGCTGGTGGTAGTAGTCTACGTACTCAGCGGGCATCACCTCGGGATCCATGTTGGCATACTCGGCGAGGAAGTTCATGAGTACGTCGCGATCGAACTTGCCTGTTGTCTGGTTGCGGAACGCCGACTGAGCCAACAATGGGTCAGTACCTTCGTCGATTACAGCCTGAAGCTCGGCGGTAGTAACGGTGAGGCCGAGTTTCTTGGCCTGCTCGCCTACGAGGGTGTTGGTCACGAGAGTGTTCCACACCTCATCCTTGATTTGTGCGTTCTCGCTTTCGGTGAGTGAGTTACCGCCACGGATGAAGTTGATGGCTTGGGTGTACTCCTCTACCTGCTTCTGGTAGGCTTGTGCGTCAATCTTGTTGCCGTTGATTTCGCCTACGTTCTGTGAGTTCTGGTGGGGTTGCAATACCTGTGCGGCATCGCCTGCAATGAATGCAAACAGAGCGAGACCGATGATAATCACCAGGAAGGCTCCGTGTTTTCTGATTGATTGTAATGTTGCCATTTTTTTTTGTTATTTTTAGTTTTTTATTATTTTCAAACGATTTTGAGCGCACGAAGGTACGAAAAAAACCTTTAACGACATAAAGATTAGAGCCAAAAAATGACTTTTACCTTTAATTTAGGTGTGATTATGGGGTTTTGGGTACTTTGTACTATGCGGAATAGGAAGGTGGGGTGTCAATTCTGTATCTCTTTAGCCTGTTCGAGAGTGGTTGCTGTGTCTTGGGAAAAGGTGGGTGCGGCTATGGTATCAGTAGCCAAGGAAGTGCTGTCGGTTTGGCTCTCTTCCTTTATGGGGAAGATGCCTTGGGTCTGTTTGATGGTGTATCGGGTGAAGTCTTGGTTGGAGATGAACCCGATACCGGTAATGATGCGTTTCTGCTGGCGTATGCGGATGAATAAATCGGAGTATACCCGTTTGGTCTTCTGATCCCAGAAGAGGAGTTGGGTATCGAACTGCTCGTCCTGCTCATTCTCGATGTGTACGTTGCCACGCAACTCCCACAGTTCTTTCTTGTCGTAGTAATAGGCTGTATCGGCCACGATGGTGGCTTCGATGCTGAGATCGTTATTGAACTTTTCCAGATAGACACCCTGCTCGAATGTCCACATGGAGGGATCGAGTCGGTCAAACACTTGCCACTCGTCGGCAATGATCTTGTAGCGCACTACGCCCGAGTCGCTGATATAGGTGGACACGTCTCGGGTAACCATCACGGGTACGGAGTCGCGGTTGGTGATGGCGTCGCTAACCGGTTCCTTGCCTTTGGAGCAGGAGGCGGATAGAAATAGCATAACAACCGCCGGAATGACGGTTGCTATGCTATAGGTCCTGGTATGCTTCGTGGTAGTCAATTAGCGGATAGTGACTGTTTCGTTGATAATACCGCCTACTTTCACTTGGTCGCCTTTCTTGTAACCGAGGAAGAAGAGTTCTTCTATAGCAGGTGTGTGGGTAGAGTAGGCTGCAATCATCTTATTGGCCTCTTCTGCTACCGATTCGTCAACACGCTTGGCCTGATACAGCTTGTCGAGCACAGCGAAGTACTTGCAGCTGTTGAGGTTGTCATCATCGTTCCAGCGAGGAGCTGCGGCATAGATGTTGGCCAACAGAATATAGTAAGCACCTTTGTTGCCGTTGAGGCTGATGGCACGTGTCACATAACCCTTGGCCTTGCTCAGTTGCTTGTCTGAGTTGAGGATGACAGCTGCCTTGTAGCAGTACTCGGCTTTGCTCAGATTGGTGCTGTCGAGCTCTATGGCTTGGTCGAAGAATTCGATGGACTTGTTCACATCGCCACGCTTGAAGTAGCGGTAGGCACAGCCGGCAGCTGTCTCGGCTGTAGGTGCGATGTTGTGTGCGTATTCTGAAGCATTGTAATATGCGTCAGACTCGGTACATGCGAGCATACCCATAATGGATACCACCTTCTTAAGGTACTCGAGGTTGTCTTTGTTCTCTTCAATCTTGGGGGCATAAATCTTTTCAAGTTGCTCGCAATCGGCAGCACCGCTGTTGATGAAGTAGGCATCAACGTTCTCCTTGGTGGTGGCTACGGCCTTCAGCAGAGCCTCCTTCTGGGCCGATGTGCTGTTGTTGGCTGCTTCGGCGATAGCGTTGATGTGCTCTGATGCGGTGAGATAGTCCTGGATGAGCTGCTCACGGTGGGTGTCATCGTTCTTGAATTTCTGGGTAGAGATCTTCATGAAGTCGCCGATGATGTAGTATTGGTTCTTTGCTTTACCCAGCTCGATGGCTTCTGAAAGCATCTCGTATGCCTTGTTTGCATCCATGCCGGGATAGTAGGTGATGTAGGTATGTGCCTTCTCGCCCTTTACATAGAAGTCTGTCCAAGGTGACTTTCTCAACATGTTCAACTTGTCGAGATACTTGAGCTGCTGGTCATATACGCTCATCAGCTCATCGGCATATTTCTTACGCTCGGTCATATCCTTGGTGGCTGCAATCAGGTTCTTCAGAATGACTGCACCATTGGTGTAGATGCTGTGTTGTGAAAAAGGTGCATCAGCGAATACCTTCTGCCAATAGGGGTATGCTTCAGCGTAGTTCTTGGTCTTTACATACTCACCGTAGAGGCTGAGGTTGTTCAAGCAGTCGATGCTGTCTTGGCCGTGTCCGAAACGTGAACCGTCTTCTACTCCCTTCTGTGCCATAGCCACAGTAGAAGTCAATGCAAATAATGCGATAATAGCTTTAATTCTCATTGTTCATTAAATGTATTTAGTTGTTATTATTCTTGCTCCTATATTATTTTGACTGTTTCTTTAGATTAAAGTTTAATAACGGGTTACTCCCCTTCACTCAATCACTGTACCTTCCATTTGTCGAACCATCCTTCGTTGAAGGAGAGGCCTATGCTCAGGCGGAGGTAGTTCTCGGTAATCATGCCCGACCCTGGTGCAGGGCGTACGTGTACGGCTTGACCCGATATGTTGATGATGCTCTTGGCGCTCCAACCGTTCATGATGGGAAGCCCTATGCCGATGGTGGCTCCATATTCGGTAGGGCCTTTGTGCTCGCCTACATAGTAGTGTGAGGTGGCGTAGTGGAGTCCGGCACGGTAGCGTGTGCGGCGGAACAGCTTGCGGGTGATACGCTCGGGTATGTACTCGAAGCCCACCGATGCGCGGTGATAGTCGGCACCTTTGTAGCCGAAGAAGTTGGTGGCGCTGTATTGTTGTACGCTGTAGTCGGCGGCAAACGTAAGACGCTCGTCGTAGGTGTATGATATGCCGGCGCCTATGCCTGCGGGGATGCTGAATGAGGATACACTCAGTGTGTCGTAGTTGGCGGTGCCGTTTGTAGATGTCACGTCAACCGTGTAGCCTTTATCATCAATGGTGTGTCCCAACTGGTAGGTGGCACCCAAGGTAATACGGTTTTTACCGAATGTGGTCTGGTACTGCAAGCCGAGGTCAGTCTTGTAGGTGGTGATGTCGGCCTGGTACTGCTTGGTGCGGGTGCTGATTGACGATTCGCTGTATTGGTTGTATACGTAGTGGTAAACCTCTCCGTAAAGGTAGGCGAGATTGGCTCCTATGGAGAAGTTCTTGAAGGGGCTCCATCCGAGACCTATAGTTACCTGGCGCAGACCACCATCGCCATAGTAGCGGTTGGTAGTGGTCACCATGCCATCTTCGTCATCGCGGATAGTCTGTGTGTTGCTGAAGTTGTATCCGATATTCGAAAAGGGAGTCATGCCGATGGTCATACCCAACTTAGGCATTAGACGGAACTGCATGGCGAGGTAGTCGAAGGTGGTGTTGCGGGCATTCATCCTGACGTTACCTTCGGCAAAGTTGGTATTGTGTAGGCTCATCCCCACATCGAGAAGGAAGGTGAGTGTGTCTACAGCAGCATACGAGGCGGGGTTGAGCATGTTGATTTGGCTGCTGTTCTGCAAGCCGATGCCTGTGCCTCCCATACCTTTGTTTACGCCAACCTCTGCGATAGAAAGCTGTCCGAAACCATATCGCGTATATGGTGAATTCATTCCATTGTCTGCGAAAAGGGGCAGTGTAAACAATGTTACGGCCAATATGGATAGTGCCTTGAATGCTCTCATTTGTTTAATGTTAAAATTCTGTTCAGTCCTTTTGCTACAAGCAAATTGTCTGCAAAGGTGCGACTTTTTGCCCGATTATCCAAGAGAAACGTACCACCGCCTGTTAAAAAAATCAAAAGTTTTGGGTATTTAAGATTACAGGCGCGTATGTATCCCTCGATTTCATAATGCACGCCTTGCAAAACACCTTCTCGGATGGCAGTTTCGGTGGTGTAGCCTATCTCAGTGCGCTCTCCAGTCTTGCTTACCAGTGGCAGTTTCCCTGTGAAGTGGTTGAGCGCCTTAAACCGCATGCCTATGCCAGGCGATATGTTGCCGCCAAGGTAGATGCCTTCGGCTGTGACGATATCGTAGGTGATGGCGGTGCCTATGTCAATGACCAGCAGGTCATGTCCTGGTTTCTGTGCATAGGCTTCGGCTACTGCAGCCAAACGGTCGGGACCCAATGTCTCGGGCGTTTTGTAGGCGATGCGGAAGGGCAGCCTCAGTGTGGCCGACATGCGTAGACAAGGGTAGGGGAGAGTCTCGATGGCTTGTCCGATGGCTTCGCTGACGGGGATTACCGATGACACGATGGCATGGACTATTGAACTGTCGTGAGCCTTTTGAACAAGCAGTTCCGGCAGTTCGGTGTGCTCTACACGGGTGTGCTCGGTAAGGGTTTCGCCCTCAAAGAGCGAAACCTTGGCCGATGAGTTGCCTATGTCAATGATAAGATGCTGCACTCTTGCACTAAACTCTAAGCACTAAACACTAAACTTGCGCGATTGTTCTGCAATGAGTTCTGCATCGTCGAAGTAGTCAATGCGCATGGCTCGGCGTACGTCGGCCAGTGTGCCTGCGGCTACCTCACGAGCGGCTTCGCTGCCACGTTTCAGAATGTTGAATACGGCAGGAATGTCTTTCTCCCATTCTTTGCGGCGCTCGCGGATGGGAGTGAGCAACTCTTCCAGTATGGCAAAGAGGAATTTCTTAACCTTCACGTCGCCCAATCCGCCACGTTGGTAGTGCGCTTTCAACTCGTCCAGACTGCTGTAATCGGGCCAGTATTGGGCAAAGTGTTCGGGACGGCAGAAAGCATCGAGGTAGGTGAATACGGTGTTCCCTTCTACCTTACCTGGGTCTTCTACACGGATGTGGTCGGGGTCGGTATACATGCTCATTACACGCTTGCGCACCTCCTCGGATGAGTCGGAGAGGTAGATGCAGTTGCCCAGCGACTTCGACATCTTGGCTTTGCCGTCTGTACCTGGCAGGCGCATGCAGGCAGCATTGTCGGGCAGCAGTATCTCGGGCTCCACGAGGGTGTCGCCATAGATGCCGTTGAAGCGGCGTACGATTTCGCGTGCTTGCTCTATCATCGGCTGCTGATCCTCACCGGCAGGCACCGTGGTGGCACGGAAGGCTGTGATGTCCGATGCCTGGCTGATGGGGTAGGTGAAGAAGCCTACAGGGATACTTGTCTCGAAGTTGCGCATCTGAATTTCTGTCTTTACGGTCGGGTTGCGTTGCAAACGGCTAACAGTGACGAGGTTCATATAGTAGAATGCCAGTTCGCACAGTTCGGCTACTTGCGACTGTATGAAGATAGTGCTCTTCGCGGGGTCGATGCCACAAGCCAGATAGTCAAGAGCTACCTCGATGATGTTCTGGCGTATCTTCTCGGGATTGTCGGCATTGTCGGTCAGTGCTTGGGCATCGGCAATCATGATGAATATCTTGTCGAAGAGTCCTGAATTCTGCAACTCTACACGACGTCGCAGCGAACCTACGAAATGTCCCAAATGCAGACGTCCGGTAGGACGGTCACCTGTAAGAATTATCTTTCCCATTTTTCTAAGTGTGGTTTATGCTTAATACTATGTGTACTATACCTATTTATATAAAACGGCTGCAAAATTACATAAAATCTTTCGATTTCCCGTAAAATGGAACTGCCTTTCTGAAAAAATATACTACTTTTGTCATTCATTTCTTTTAGATGTTAATGATTATGAGAAAGTCTATAGCGCTGTTGCTGATGCTGAGCCTGTCGGTGCTTGGCGTATCGGCCTTTACCGATTCGCTGCTTGTGCGTGATGCAAACGACTCTATCCGGGTGAGCCTCGTCACTTGTTCGCCTGGCACGGAGGTGTATGCCGTATATGGGCATACGGCTCTGCGTGTTGAAGTGCCTTCCGAAGGCATTGATGTGGCGGTCAACTATGGACTGTTCTCCTTTGAGGCACCTCACTTCGTGTGGCGTTTCATCAAGGGTGAGACCGACTATATGGTGGGTGCTGTGGGCTATCCTATGTTTGAGCGCGAATATACCGAGCGCGGCTCTTCGGTAACGCTACAGGAACTCAACCTTTCTGAACCCGAGAAGGTGGCGCTGGTCAGGTCGCTCGATGAGAACCTGCGCCCCGAGAACCGCGAATATCGTTACAACTTCCTTTATAACAACTGCAGCACCAAGGCGCGCGACAAGGTGGAGGAGGTGCTTCATGGCCACCTTACAGTAGGTGTTGCCGACTCGGCTTCCACGTATCGTACCATCCTGCATCAGTATACGGAGGGGTATCCTTGGCTGCAGTTTGGTATAGACTACCTGCTCGGCATGGAGGCCGACCGCCCCATCGGGATACGTGAGCAGATGTTTGCCCCTGAGTATCTGAGGGACTATACGGCTGCCGCGCAATTGGCCGTATCGGGACGTGAGTACCCGTATGTGGTGGATGAGCGGGTAGTGGCACCTATGGCTCCACAGCCCGATACCTTTACTTTTATGCTCACTCCCATGCAGCTGATGGTACTATTGTTGTTGTTCACGGCCTGTATCTGTACGCTTGAATTCCTTGTCGAACGCCGTCAGTGGTGGTTCGATGTTCTGCTGCTTCTTGTACAGGGACTTATGGGATGTGTGGTGGCATTCCTCTTCTTCTTTTCCGGGCATCCCACGGTGGGCAGCAATCTGCATGTGATATACCTCAATCCGTTGCCGCTTCTCTTTATTCCCTTCATTGTGCGCGATATCGTGAAGGAAAGTAAGAGCATCCTTAGTTATGTACTTGGGGCACTGCTTGTTGTCTTTATTGTTGTGTCGCTTTTGACTCATCAGTATATACAGCCTGCGGCCTATGTGCTTGTCGCAGTATTGCTGTTGCGTGTGGTGCATAATGTATGGCTCTATCCTTGGATGTCGCGCATGCTTGTCCCTCGCAAGGCTGTACGCTCGCGAGGGACTCATATACGTGCTGTGGTTTTGTTGTTACCTTTACTGCTACCTGTTAAGGCAAATGCCAATACCAGCGGCAATGTGCCCAAAGTTGTGGTGGGTATTGTGGTCGACCAGCTACGTGCCGACTATTTGGAAAAGTATGCCCATCTCTATGGGGAGGATGGCTTCAAGAAGCTTTTTGCTGAAGGCCGCGTATATACCAACGGCTATTTTGAGCACGCTAATCCCGACCGTTCATCGGCCGTAGCTTCCGTGTATAGCGGTTCCACGCCCTACTATCACGGTATTACAGGCAACCGCTTCCTTGAACGTAAGAGTATGCGTGTGTTAGGAGCTGTCGATGATGCTTCGTATGCAGGCGTCAATACTTCTGATGCCACTTCGCCTGCTCGTCTGCTTGTAACTACGGTGACTGATGAGCTTAAGCTTGCCACCAAGGGACATGCTTATGTGCTTTCGGTGGCTCCGGAGCGTGATATGGCTGTCCTTGCTGGTGGCCATGCCCCCAATGCGGTAATCTGGCTGGCAGAGGACAAGGCGATGTGGGCCTCTTCGGACTATTATAATGGTGTTCCTGCTTGGGTGCGTCCCTTCAACCACCGTATCGGTACCCATTTCGACTGGAGTAATGTGGAGTGGGTTCCCTACTATCCTACCGGTGTGTATAGCTATTCTGCATACGATGGTGTGCCCAAAGCCTTCCGTCATACCTTTCGTGGGGGCGATGCCGAGGCGGTGCGTCGTTACAAGACCTCGGCATGTGTCAACGATGAGGTCACTCAGTTGGCTCAAGCCTGCATCGCGGGCAGTCTTTTCGGAAGGAACAAGACCACCGATATGCTTTGCGTGGGCTATTATGCGGGCAATTATGAGCATCTCTCCGAATGGGAGCATCCGATTGAACTGCAGGATATTTATTGTCGGCTCGACCGCAATATAGCCGACCTGCTCCGTGCTGTGGATGAGAAGGTGGGTATTGATAATGCTCTCTTTTTTATCACCTCTACAGGTTATTCTGATGCCTATATGCCTGACAACAGATACTTTACGCTGCCTACGGGTGAACTAAAGATGGATCGCTGCGTGACTCTGCTCAATATGTATCTCGGCGCTCTGTATGGTAAGGATAGCTATGTGGAAGGATCGTTTCTCAATGAACTGTATCTCAATCATTCGCTTATCGAAAAACGCCAACTGAAGATGAAGGAGCTGCTCGATCGCTGTACCGAGTTCCTGAGTCAAATGGCAGGTGTCAAGCGTGTATATCCATCGCTCGACCTTCTTGCCGGTTCGGCCGATGCTGCTATGTGCAACAGCTACAATGCTGAACGCTCGGGTGATTTGATATTGGAGGTGTCGCCTGGGTGGACCTTGCTTGATGAACGCTGGGGTGAGCGTGTCTATTATAATCGTGCCCACGTGCCTGTTCCCATCATATTGTATGGGGCAGGTGTTACTCCCACCATCAGCCGCTCACCCATTGCAGTGGAGAGTATCGCTCCTACCGTGTCGCACATGTTGCGTATCAGTGCACCCAACAGCTGCTCGGCTCGTCCAGTCGAGTGATTAATCGTCGATATCTACCAGTCGCAATGTCTTGCTGAAGGTGAGGACAGTGCCGTTGTTGAGCTCAATCTCATACATACGGCCGTTGTTCTCGTACTTGCTGATGTGATTCTTGGGGAAGTGCTTCTTCGTTGTCGTGAGGATCTTTTGTGGCACCACGGCATCGGGTACCGCACCGTTGTCACAGGTGACCTCTGTGCATAGGCCTGTGCGGTCAAACTGCAGGTCAATACCTCCTTTGAGCTTTACCTCGTATTGTGTAAGGCTGGCACGACGCTCTATGTATACCTCCTTGTAGGGGATGTCCTTGAAATATGTGAGTACGAAAATCTTTGCGTTTTGTGGCAGCTCGCCGAAAGTAATAGGCTGCTCTTCGGCGTGGAGGACTATGAAACCAAGCAATGCAATGAACAGAGAAGCAAATCTTTTCATAATGATAGCTTTTTATTGGGAATAATCAAGTTTGGCATTTTGGTGCAAATGTAGAAATAATTCGTAAAAGAAGAAACTGTAGCTCTGTTTTTTTTTTTTTTAGTGATGTGTAAATAATAAACAGCATCAGTTTCAGTTTATATTTTTGATTGCCTTTCTCTTTGCACGGAGGAGCATAGCGGTCTATGTGACGATGGGCAAAGAAAAAAGGGACAAAACGGCAGACAAGTATATTCCAAAGGAAAGGCGTATAAACACTAAATGATGCAGGTTGTTTTTTACAGGTCACTTAGGTGTAACAGTTGGAAATTTCCCGTTCGTTTGTTCGTGTCTTTATGTCTCCGTTGAGAAGATACTTTCACTCGTTTTGAAAAAAATATCCAAGTAAGCTTGGTATTTCTCGCTCGTTTATTCGTACCTTTGCCCTATCAAACAGCAGTACATAAATGAAAATGACTATACGATATGTCGCCATGATGGTAATAGCCCTCGTTGGGCTGTTGCCGCAAAGAACCACGGCACAGGAACTTGAAGCCAAGGTGGTGGTAAACCATTCGAAGATACAGGGTACCAACACCTCTGTCTTCACCACTTTGCAGGAGGCTATGACGGAGTTTCTCAACACCCGCAAGTGGAGTAACGCACAGTACACAACAAGGGAGAAGATTGCGTGCAGCTTCAACCTCATCGTCAATGAGTACAGCGACGATGGGCGCTTTGGCTGCAGCCTTATGGTACAGGCCAATCGCCCAGTGTATAATGCCTCGTACAACACCACGGTGTTCAACTTCAATGACAATGCCGTGGACTTCAATTACATAGAACACGACAAGCTGGAGTTCTCTGACGATATCATAGACAACAACCTTACTGCCGTGCTCGCCTATTATGCTTATCTCATTATAGGGCTCGACATGGACACGTTTGCCCCGAAAGGTGGTACTGATGTGCTTAATAAAGCCGAGAATGTGGTGAACAATGCACAGATGTTGGGTGAGGATGGTTGGAAAGCTTTTGGCGACAGCAAGAACCGCCACGCACTCATCAACGATTACATGAACGGAGCCATGGAGCCTTACCGCCAACTTTGTTACGACTATCACCGTAAAGGCCTCGATGAAATGGCACAGAATGCCGAGCGCGGACGCAGCAACATCACCACCTCACTGACATTGCTTGAGAAGGTAAAGCAGGACAAGCCCATGTCGGTACTGCCCCAACTGTTCACCGAAATCAAGAAAGACGAGCTCATCAACGTATACAGCAAAGGAACCTCGAAAGAGAAGGAGGAGGTCAACCGCATCCTCTGCCTTGTGAACCCCTCGCTGACAAGTGATTGGGACAAGATAAAGGAATAAACGATAATTGTAATGCTACGCAACCTACATATACAGAACTACGCGCTCATAGAGTCGCTTGATTTGGACTTCACAGAAGGCTTCTCGGTCATTACCGGTGAGACTGGTGCGGGAAAGTCAATTCTCCTTGGTGCCATTGGTCTGCTTACTGGACAGCGTGCCGAGACAGCTGCTATACGCACTGGAGCTGCCAAATGTGTCGTCGAGGGCATCTTTGATATTGAAGGGTATGATTTGCTACCGCTCTTCGAAGAGCACGACATCGAATATGACACCGAGTGTATCGTGCGTCGCGAGATAGCTGCCACGGGTAAGAGCCGTGCCTTCATCAACGATACGCCCGTGCCGCTGACCATTCTGAAACAGTTGGGCGAACGCCTCATCGATATACACTCACAGCATCAGAATCTGTTGCTCAACACCGAGGGCTTTCAGCTGCGCGTGCTCGATACACTGAGCGAGGATAAAAGCATTCGTCAACAATATGCCGAGGCTTACCGCCACTACCGTGACACAGCGGAACGCCTCAACGAGTTACGTGAGCAACTCACGGGCGATCAGGGCGATGAAGAGTATATCCGCTTTCAATTGGAGCAGTTTGACGAGTGGCGCTTTCAAGAGGGTGAGCAGGAGGAGTTGGAACAAGAACTGGAGCTACTGACCCACGCCGAGGATATCAAGGATAGTCTTTATCGCATAGACACGGCACTCAGCGGCGATGAAGGCGGTCAGACCTCGGTGCTGCGGAGCGTCGTCACACAGTTGCGCTCGCTCTCGTCCATCTACCCTGGAGCCGAGGAGTGGCACGAGCGCATGGAGAGCCTCTACATCGAGCTTAAGGACATAGCCGGGGAGGTGTCCGATGCCAGCGAAAGCATCAGCTTCGATCCCGAACGACAGGCTTGGGTGGAGCAACGCCTCGACACCATTTACACAGCCCAGCAGAAGCATCGCGTAGGCTCTGTAACGGAACTTCTGGATATAGCGCAGCGTTTCCGTGACACGCTACAGCGTATTGATGAGGCTGGAGAACGTATTGCAGCGATGGAGAAGGAGACTGCTGCCGCCCTTGAAGTTCTGCAGCATGCTGCCGAGGCTCTGACAGCACAGCGCCGATCCGTCGCCACTACTTTTGAGAAGGAGATTGCCGCGCGTCTGATAGAGTTGGGTATGCCCAATACGCGCTTTTCCGTAGACATCACTCCACGCCGTCAGCCCGATACTACGGGTGCCGACAGCGTTGTTTTCCTCTTCTCGGCCAACAAGAACAGTGCTCTGCAGAATATTGCCGGTGTGGCTTCGGGTGGTGAAATCTCACGCATCATGCTCTCGCTGAAGAGCATCATCGCTGCTGCCACAGCCATGCCTACCCTCATCTTCGATGAGATTGACACCGGTGTATCAGGTACTATCGCTGCTCGCATGGCTGATATTATGGAGAGCATCGCCGGTCATGGACGCCAAGTCATCAGCATCACCCATCTGCCACAGATTGCAGCTAAGGGCACTGCCCATTACAAAGTATATAAAGAGGATACGGACGACGCTACCGTCAGCCATATCCGCATGCTCACTACCGACGAACGCATCAGCGAACTCGCACAGATGATGAGCTCCGGTACCCTCACCGAGGCGGCCATCAACAATGCGCGCGATATGCTGGGTATGGAATGAAATTGCAAGATATTCAAGAAGATGTAAAATCTGCGATGAAGCTCATTGGCAAAGAAGTTGTGTCGCGCGACACAACTTCTTTCAGTGCCGGTGTCTCGGATTCTCACTGCCCGTTTCCCGTTCCCGCCGGCTTGATACCCACAATGGCACTCTGCACGTAGTTGTATGAGGTACCATTGGCCGTCACGGCATCGAAGTCAAAGTAGCCATCGCAGTGGCCACCCCATCCCCAGTTGACATAGTACAGTCCCTGGTTGTCCATTCCGCATACCACGAAGGCGTGACCATCGAAGCGGGTGGAGCGAGCGCTGTAGTAGACAGGCCGTCGGGCTGCAAGTTCGGCCGCCATCATATCATTCCACTCCTTATCGGTGTAGCGTGAGCGGTGTTCCTGGTGTAGCTCAGGCGAATATTGGAAATGCTTGCTCAAGGCCCGTGTCACATTGACCGAGTTGGCACTGGTTAGCACGGGGGTATAGCGCACGCCCACCGCGTGGCCCACATCGCGCATGAGGCGGGCCACGTCGCTGGTTTTCATTCTGGATGAGCGACTGTAATGCTCTTTCATCCTGTCCCAGCGGTATTCCTCGCCCAAGGTAACCGTTGTGTATACGGTGTCAAGGTTATGCACCTCAGCCGTGCATTTGCCTTGTCCGCATACGGGCCATTCATAATACTTCATTATCTGCGCCACGGCAGTGGTCACACAACCCGTGATGAGTTTGCGCTCGTTCAATGTGGGGCAATAATAATTGTAAGGCTTCCCCTGCCCCCACGTAGTGGTGAGCAGCGGTGCTACGGGCTGCGTCTTGCAGCGCGGCTTGGCCTCTGCGGTGCCTTTACGCAAGGCATCGATGTAGCCGGCATAGCAGTTGAGGTAGCCTTGCAGACTATTCGAAAGAGGAGGACTGATGTCCCCGTCCAGCGAATAGCCCACGATGAGTTGGCTGACACGGTCATCACCGGCAACGATGACAAAGCCTTTTCCGTTGGAGGGTGCAAAGATATAGTACTCGGGTGCAGTGTAACGCTCGGTCTCAGCGTGAAGCGAACTGTATACAAGGTCGAGTGCCTTGAGCGACGTCACTTTGGATATCTTGTCGCCCATCACCTTCATGTAGTAAAACTTTGTGGCCATAACACACGCTTTGTCCTCGGTAATGGGGCGCGCTGCAGCGGTTACCGAACCGGCAAACAGCATGGCCGAGAGAAGTAGATGCAGATAGGGGTTGCTTTGGGGTGTCATTGTTCGTAAATGTTGTTGGCAAAAGTATTGTATAATGTTTGCGAGTCATCTCACCCAAATCTTTGTAGGTCCTGCTCCTTTCGAACTGATGCCATAGCTCGGGTTATTACAGATTTTCTTCAGTTCGCGCGATGCAGTAGAAGGTGCCACGCCTGTCAGGTTAGCATATTCCTGAAGCGTGATAAACGGATGGCTTTCCAACCATTTATGGGCCAATGCAGCATGTTCGCTTATATGACCTTTGGATGGACCGACTGTCACCACCTCTTGCTGGATCTTTTCGAATTCCGCTTCTTTGCGCAACTCCTTCATGAACTCAGTGTCGATCTTCAGATTCAGTTTGTTAATGGTTACCTCATGGCCTTTATTGAAGGCCAGCGAAAGCGAAAAAGTTCCTATCCCGTCCAACTTGCATGTATGCCCCTCAAGTAAAATGTTTTTCAATGCTCTGGGCAGTGCATCGAGTACAGCCATTACAGCCCCTTCCTGTAAACCCGATTCAAGGGCTATACGCTTAATCATTTTTTTGTTGTTGAAAGCATTGTACGTTTCCAACTTGGGAAATGTCTGCTGTCCTTCATCCCGCATTCGGGGTAATTCTTGGATGTGATAAATTAACGACATAGTTAAGAAAAAATATTTTGTACACGATCTGTTCTATATTCCAAGACTGGCAATATTCATTCCAAGACTAGCAATATTTATTCCAAGTCTTGGAATATACCTTTTATCAAGGTGCAAATTTACGTTATTCGAGTAGAATATGCAAGGTTGTTCCGCGCATGTGGGTGAAAACGGCCTTGGCCTTTTCTTTATGGCTCGCAAGAGGGTACTTGTGCTCGCTGTGAAAAATATCCAAGCCAGCTTGATATTTTTCGCTCGCTTATTCGTACCTTTGCGGTAAACCGCGAAGATACTTTCACTCGCTTTGAAAAATATCCAAGCCAGCTTGATATTTCTCGCTCGTTTATTCGTACCTTTGTGTCCAAATTAATAGCAGCTCAATACAGAATATAAATAATGATAGACAAGAACGAACTTATCTTCGGAACCCGCGCTGTCATCGAGGCCATTGAGGCGGGCAAGGACATAGACAAGATACTCATCAAGCGCGGCTTGCAGAACGAGCTTTCGCGCGAACTTTTCGATGCACTCAAGGGGCAGCTCATCCCCGTGCAGCGCGTGCCCATCGAGAAACTCAACCGCCTCACTGCGAAGAACCATCAGGGCGTCATCGCCTTCACTTCGGCAGTGACCTACCAACGTGTCGAAGATCTCGTGCCCATGCTCTATGAGGAGGGCAAGAACCCGCTGTTCGTGTTGCTCGACGGCGTGACCGACGTGCGCAATTTCGGTGCCATCGCCCGCACCTGCGAATGTGCCGGAGTGGATGCTGTCATCATTCCCACACACGACAGCGTGAGCGTCAATGCCGATGCCATGAAGACCTCGGCCGGTGCACTTCACACGCTGCCCGTATGTCGCGAGCCTAACATAGGTAATGCCATCAAATATCTCAAGAACTGCGGTTTCCGCGTGGTGGCAGCAACCGAGAAGGCCAAGTATACCTACACGAAAGCCAACCTCACTGACCCGCTCTGCATCGTGATGGGAGCCGAGGATAAGGGTATACCCAATGAGCACCTTGCATTGTGCGATGAGTGGATATCCATCCCGCAGTTCGGACACATACAGTCGCTCAACGTATCGGTGGCGGCAGGTGTGCTTATATATGAAGCGGTAAGGCAGAGAATGGAAAGTTGAGAATTTAAAATTAAGACTCTGGCTTCTCAGAGGCCTCTGAAGTCTCAGTGTATTCCGAGCACTCAGAGAATCTTAATAATAAATAGAATGAAATGAAACGAAATCTTATAAGCATACTGCTTGTGCTAACCGTCTTCGCAGCTTCAGCTCAGTTGCCCAAGACCTTGAAGCAGGTAAAGAAAGCCGTTTATACCGTACAGACCCTCGATGCCGAGGGCAATGTATTGCACACGGGCAATGGATTCTTCGTGGCTCCGGGCGGAGACCTCATCACCTCGTATGCGCTGTTCCTGAACTGCTCCAGGGCCGTCGTCACTGACAGCAAAGGCAAGGCATACGACATCACGAAGGTGCTGGGAGCCAATGAGACGTACGACATCGTGCGCCTGCAGACCGCCTCGATAAAGAAGTTGGCAAGTGTCGCTGTCGACACCACCTCGGCGGTGGAGCATACGAGTCTGTTCCTCCCCGCCATAGGCAGGGAGAAGAAGGTGTACGACACGTGGGTACCCGTGCTGAGCACCGAGCAGGCTGCAGGTAGTTACCGCTACTACACGTTGCACCATGCCGGTCATCCGGCACTCAGCCACCGTCCGCTGCTCGACGCTTCGGGCAACGTGGTCGCCATCGTGCAACCTTCCGTAGAGACCGACACCGTGCTCTATGCTCTCGACATACGCTATGCTACAGACCTTGCCGTGAAGGCACTCTCGGTCAACGACCTAACCTACCGAGCCCTGCCCATTCGCAAGGCACTGCCTGCCGAGATTGACCAGGCACAGGTGAGTCTCTTTCTCGTGGCCGAGCAGGATGATGCCCAGCTGCGTGCCGAGGTGGTTGATGAATTTATCCAATCTTTCCCCGACAGCTACGAAGGCTACCTCAGCCGTGCTGCCCACCACATCGCTCTCAAGAGCGACAGTGCCTATGTCCTGGCCGAGGCCGACCACGCCTTGGCGCTTGAGCATGCTGCCGACAAGGCCGATGAGGTGCATTTTCAGATAGCCAAGCAGATGCTGTCCGTAGCCATCGACACGCTGCAGAGTTACAAGGACTGGGACTATGCTCGTGTGCTGACAGAGATAGACAAGGCCCGTTCCATCAATCCCCTGCCCATCTACGCCCAGCAACAGGGCGACATCTATATCACGTTGAAGGACTACACTGCTGCCTATGATAAATATATGGAGGTCAACCGTAGCGACATCGGTAGCCCCGATACATGGCTACGTACGGCCTATATCATAGAGCAGCGTGCCGGTGAGGGGGACGTGGAACTTGCCATTGCGCTTATAGACAGTGCGGTCGTCAACAGTCAACGGAACAGGAGTTCAGAATCCAAGATTCAGAATTCATCGACGTACGTTCTCGAACGGGCGCTACTCAAGGCGCGCCACGGCCTGCATCGTCCTGCCGTGGCCGACTATAACCTCTACGAAGAGCTGGTGGGCACCATCGGGACTGACCGCTTCTATTACCTGCGCGAGCAGTCTGAGGCTGCCGGCCGCATGTTCCAGCAGGCGCTTGACGATATAGACCGCGCCATTGCCCTCGCACCACGCAATCCCCTATACCTGCTTGAGAAGGCCTCGCTCAATGTCCGCGTAGCCCGTTATGCAGAGGCATTACCCATACTCGAAGTCTTGGTGGCGGCTTTCCCCGACGACATGGACTGCAACCGCCTCCTCGGCTTCTGCTGCGTGCAGCTGGGTGACAAGTCACGCGGTCTGCCCTGTCTGGAGAAGGCTGTCTCTATGGGCGATAGCAATGCAGCCGCATTGCTCGATCGGTACAAATAATCCTCTCCTCGACAATGATAATACAAAGAGAGAGCTTCACACGAAGCTCTCTCTCATTTTTTTTTCTGTATCTACCTACTAATAAATTCCTTGTGCCAGCATGGCATTGGCCACCTTCATGAAGCCGCTGATGTTAGCACCCTTTACGTAGTTGATGTATCCGTCGGGCTGGCGACCATACTTCACGCACTGTTCGTGGATAGAGTACATGATGTACTGCAACTTCTTGTCCACCTCGGCAGCACTCCAGGAAATGTGGCAGGCGTTCTGGCTCATCTCGAGACCGCTGGTTGCCACGCCACCCGCATTCACGGCCTTGCCGGGAGCATACAGCATCTTGTGCTCTATGAAGAGCTCGATGGCCTCGGGGGTGCATCCCATGTTCGAGATTTCGCCTACGCAGATGACGCCGTTATCGATGATGCGCTGGGCATCCTCGCCATTGAGTTCGTTCTGTGTGGCACAGCAGAGACAAATGTCTACCTTCTGTTCCCACGGGCGTCGTCCCGGGTAGAATGTGGCCGAGGGGAACTGCTCTACGTAGGGTTCCACGATATCGTCGCCCGAGTCGCGCAGTTCGAGCATGTAGTCAATCTTCTCGCCGCTGATGCCGTCTGGGTCATATACGTAACCGTCGGGACCACTGATGGTCACCACCTTGGCACCTAACTCGGTTGCCTTGAGGGCTGCACCCCATGCCACGTTACCGAATCCGCTGATAGCTACGGTCTTGCCGCTGATGTCGAGGTTGCGTGTGGCGAGCATCTGATTCACGAAGTAGAGGCCACCGTAGCCGGTAGCTTCGGGGCGTATGAGCGAGCCGCCGAAGTCGAGTCCCTTACCTGTCATTACACCCGTACACTCGCGTGTGAGTTTCTTGTACATCCCCATGAGGTAGCCTACTTCACGGCCACCCACGCCGATGTCACCAGCAGGAACGTCAGTGTCGGGGCCGAGGTTGTGCCACAGCTCCGTCATGTAGGCTTGGCAGAAGCGCATGATCTCATTCTGGCTCTTGCCACGGGGCGAGAAGTCGCTACCGCCCTTACCGCCACCCATGGGAAGCGAGGTGAGGGCATTCTTGAAGGTTTGCTCGAAGCCGAGGAACTTCAGGATGCTGAGGTTTACCGATGCGTGGAATCGCAGGCCACCCTTGTACGGCCCTATGGCATTATTGTATTGCACGCGATAGCCGAGGTTGGTCTGCACCTCTCCCTTGTCGTCTACCCAGGTGACGCGGAAGGTGAGGATGCGGTCGGGCTCCACCATGCGCTCAATGATTTTGGCTTTCTCAAACTCGGGGTGCTGGTAGTAAACCTCCTCTACGGAGTGCAACACCTCGGTAACTGCTTGAATGTACTCAGGCTCGTTCGGATGCTTACGCTCGAGATCCTGAATGATTTCGTTAATCTTCATAACGCTGCGTTTTTTTGGTTCAACAATACTTAAACACAATTACAAGGGACAAATTTAGTGCAAGCCGAATGAAATGCCAAATTTATTTGAGCATTTCTGAGGCGCAGCCTAAATTCTTCTTTGCAAAGTAAAGATAAATTTAGTGCAAGCCGAGAGAAAACGCAAATTTATTTAATTATATTTTCTTCCTTGTCACTCGGCAGAGATTAAGCAAGCTCATCTCTGCTTTCGTTCCTGCGTCAGTTGTAGTTTCCCGAGGAGCAGCCTAATTTCTGTGGCTGCAGGAAAGCATTGGTTACGCTGGCGGAGGCTTATCTGCAAGTGTATAGTTGCTTTTGGCAAAGGGGGAATAAAAAGAGTGTAAAAAAAAAGAAGGTCGTCATCCCGACGACCAATCTTCCAACTTTAAAAATCTAATACCATGAAAAACACGATGCAAAGGTACGGCTTTTTTTTATACCTGCAAACTTTTTCAGAGAAAAAAGTGTCGAAACCACACTTTTTAACACTTTGTGGTCGTTTTCGAGGCTGAAACTGATATTTTCGTAGTTTGTTCGGCTGAAAAATTATAAATAATCATTATTTGTAAGAAAAGTGGAGTGGGGTACAATGAACGGTAATCAGGCATTATTTTTGCCATATAGCGCTTTGTGCACTTTTGATTCTTGCGAAGTGATGCTTGTTTTCTAAAGAAGGTGGTGCTTGTCTTTAAAAAAAAGAAGGTCGTCATCCCGACGACCAATCTTCCAACTTTAAAAATCTAATACCATGAAAAACACGATGCAAAGGTACGACTTATTTTTGATTCTGCAAGCTGTGAAAAGGAAAGAAGTGTAAAATTTACACTTTTTACACTTCTTCTATGCTTTTTTTGTTAAGAACGGTGTCTCTTGTCTTGAACCTGTAATATGGGCTTGGCAAAAACGCACTATTCTACATACAGCACCAATCCTTTGAGATACTCGCCTTCGGGGTGGTAGATGCTGACGGGATGGTCGGCTGGTTGGGTGAGCTGGTGGAGTATGCGCACACGGCGCCCTGACATGGCGGCAGCAGTGAATACGGCTGTGCGGAAGTTGTCCTTCGTCACTACCTGCGAGCAGGAGAAGGTGAAGAGGATGCCGCCGGGGCGTATCTTCTCGAAGGCCTTGGCGTTGAGCTTGCGGTAGCCCATGAGGGCGTTGCGCAGGGCATCCTTGTGCTTGGCAAAGGCTGGCGGGTCAAGGATGATGAGGTCGTACTGGTCGCCCATGCGGTCGAGATACTTGAAAGCATCCTCGGCAAAGGCTTCGTGGCGGGTGTCTCCGGGGAAGTTGAGCTCCACATTGGCACGGGTGATGTCGATGGCACGCGATGAAGAGTCTACGGAGTGTACCAGTTCTGCTCCGCCACGCATAGCGTAGAAGGAGAACCCGCCTGTGTAGCAGAACATATTGAGCACTTTTCGTCCTTGCGAGTAGCGCTCGAGCAGGGCACGGTTTTCGCGTTGGTCGACGAAGAATCCTGTCTTCTGTCCACCCAACCAGTCTACATGGAAGCGTAGCCCGTTCTCTGTGGCAATATCGCTGGCTGTAGCCAGACTTCCCTTGAGGAATCCGTTGCCGCCATCCTCCGATGCCTTGTAGGCCAGCGTGGTCTCTGACTTGTAGTAGATGTTGTCGATGACGCCATCGAGCACTTCGCCCAGCGCATCGGCAATTTCGTGGCGGCTCACATGCATACCCACCGAGTGGGCCTGCATCACTGCCGTGCGGTCGTATACGTCGATGACCAAGCCAGGCAGGCCGTCGCCTTCACCGTGGACGAGGCGGAAGGCGTTGGTCTTTTGTTCATTGTCAACTGTCCATTGCCTGAATATGCTCTTGCGCACATCGTAGGCTGCACGGAGGCGCTGGAGCCAGAAGGTGCGGTCGATGGTGATGTCCTCAAACGAGAGTACGCGCACGGCAATACTGCCTATCTGCACGTGACCCACGGCGAGGAAACGTCCGTCGGCACTGAGGATGCGCACTACGTCGCCCTCTTCGGGGCGGCCTTCTATATGGTGGATGGCACCGGAGAAAATCCATGGGTGGAAGCGCCCGAGAGACTCCTCTTTTCCTTTTTTTAGGTATACGGTCTTGTACATTTTTTCTGTTTGAGTTAATTCGTCTATTATATGTCTGCCTTCACAACCCGGAAATCTTGCCTGCTCTTCAGCTCCTCCAGATATTTATATATACGTATGCAGGCCCATGCGTCAGTGGCGGCATAGCCCTTTTGGCGGTCGGTGAGCACATCGGCTTCCCAGTTGGTGAGGCGTTGCGACTTGGATATTTTTTTCCCGAACAGCAGGGCATATATCTTCTGCAGGCTTTGTGCCTCGATACCCATCTCCTTTACGTAGCCTTGCAAGTCAAGGAATCCGTGTGGCTCGAAACTGTGCTTGCGATGCAGGCTGTGTATGTCGTCTTTCAGTGAGAGCCCCACCTTGAGTTGGTTGCTCTGCAGTAGTTCGATGAGTGCATCGGGCATTCCTATATAATTGAGGCGGAAGAGGAAGCAGGTGTCTTCGGTCGATACCTGCATCAGCGCCACCTCGTAGGTCTTGCCTTTGGCAAAGCTGGGGCGTGTCTCCGTGTCGATGCCGAGGACGGGGAATCCCTTGAGGTATCGCACTGCCTTCTCCACGTCGGATGCGCTGTGTATCACTATGATGCGCCCTGTGAAGAGGTCGGCTGGCATTTGGACAATATCGGCCTTGGCAATGTTGCTGGCAATCTCAATCATCGAATTCGTCCTCCTCATTGTCTGTTGTGCTGTACCTCACTTCGTGGAGGGCACGCATTGTGTTGACCAGTGTTTGTCCCCAGTAGCCGATGAAGTGTTCGCGACATTGCGCCAGCGCGTCGTGCATCGTCTCGTTGAGCCCACTGCGAAACTGGCACACAAAGTCCTTCACCACCTGATATATGTCCGACAGGTCTTCGGCAATGCTTTTGCGTATGGGGGTGTCGCTGTACTTCATATCCTCTACGAACACATCGAGATAGTCGTCGCGGTCGGCCATCAGTTCCTGTAGGTTGAGGCGTATCACCTCATAGTCGTCTTCTGTGACAAAAGCCTCTAATCCGTCTTCGCCCATTACTTCGCATTCGGGCAACATGGAAGCCTTTATATATAATAAAGGTAGTATCTTGAGCAGCGTGTCTACAAACTCCGCCCGCTTTTGTCCCTCACATCGCTCGATGAAGGCGCAATACTCTGCTGCTACGGTGACAAACTCCACCGAGTTGCGTTCAAATATCACTTGTGATGTCTGTTTCATATCCAATTTTCGCAAATTCGCACAAAGGTACGAAAAAGCGAGCGAGAAATATCAAGCTTGCTTGAATATTTTTTACAGCGAGCACAAGTACCTTCTTGGCACAGCCATAAAGGTACGAAAAAGCGAGCGAGAAATATCAAGCTTCTTGGACAAGCCAAGTGCTAAGGCAGGTCTTGAATATTTTTCACAGCGAGCGACGATCCCCTTCACGATGTAATCGTAAAGGTACGAAAAAGTGGGCAAGATGTACAGAAAGAAAACCGAAAAAAAATCTTGTAGAAAACCGAAAGTATTCATAACTTTGCAAAATTCAAGCAATATAGGAGTATACACGATAAAATATGGCAACGCAAAAGAATACAAAGAAAGAAAAGGCTCAGAAGGAGAAGAAGGAAATCAAATGGATACAGAGTATCCGCACGGCGATAAAGAACGAAACGGCACAGTTCGTAGTGGGATTGCTGCTGGTAATGGTGTCTCTATATATGATATTGGCCTTCAGCTCGTTCGTTCTCAATGGTGGTGCCGACCAGAGTGCTATGGAGGCACAAACTGTGGCTGAAGCCCTTGCCAACACTACTCCTGACAAGGTGGAGAACGCTACCGGGCGCAGTGGCGCACACATAGCCCATACGCTCATCAATGGCTGTTTCGGTATCTCGGCTTACAGCATCGCCGCATTCCTGTTGGTGCTGGGACTCAATCTCATGCGCACCTACAAATTCAATCTCAAACACTGGGGAATCTGCTGCGCCACCATCCTTGTATGGGGGTCACTGTTTTTGAGCATCACTGTTGACCGCTGGTTTGTAGGCTCGGGTATCTACTGGGGTGGCTACCACGGTCATAATGTGTCTGAATGGCTCAATGCCCAGTTTGGTATGCCCGGTATCATCATCCTGTTGGCGGTGATTGCTGTCCTGTTTTGCATGTACCTCACGAGCAATACGATAGAGTTTATCCGCAGATTGCTGCACCCCAAGTCGTTGCTCCCAGGCAAGGATGAGGTGGAGAAGGATGCCCCTCTCTGTGAGGAAGCCAAACCCGACACTTCGGACGTTGACTTTACCATTGAGGAGCAGCCCACAGAGATTGAGTGGGCTACCGATAGCAAGGATACCGGGAATGTTGTGGGCGATGATATGGAAATGGAGATTGTGGAGACCGTAGAGGAGGAGACTGTTCCTGCTGCTCCTGCCGGGCAATCGGAGGCTGACTTTACTATCGAAATCAATGAAGAGGAGGAGGCTGAGAAGATTCTTGAGCCATACAACCCACGTCTCGACCTCTCACGATATAAGTTCCCTACCATCGACCTGTTGGATAAGGGCAATGATGACTCGCTGTCGGTAGACCGTGAAGAACAGAATGCCAATAAAGACCGTATCATACAGGCACTGCGCAACTTCGGCATAGAGATCTCGTCCATCAAGGCCACCGTGGGTCCCACCATCACACTCTACGAGATTACTCCCGCCCCTGGCGTGCGCATCTCAAAGATCAAGAACCTCGAAGACGATATTGCCCTGACGCTCTCGGCTCTCAGTACCCGTATCATTGCTCCGATGCCTGGAAAGGGTACTATCGGTATTGAGATCCCGAATGCCAACAAGCAGATAGTGTCGATGCACTCCGTCATCGGCAGCCGCAAGTTTCAGGAGTGCAACTATGACTTGCCCGTGGCTATCGGCAAGACCATCACGAACGAGATATTCATGTTCGACCTCTGCAAGATGCCTCACCTGCTCGTGGCCGGTGCCACCGGTATGGGTAAGTCGGTAGGCTTGAACGCCATCATCACCTCCTTGCTGTACAAGAAGCACCCCGCCGAGCTGAAGCTCGTGATGGTAGACCCCAAGAAGGTGGAGCTCAGTATCTACTCGTCCATCGAGAAGCATTTCCTGGCCAAGTTGCCCGACGGTGAGGATGCCATCATCACCGATGTTACCAAGGTGGTGCAAACTCTCAAGTCGCTCTGCGTGGAGATGGATACCCGCTATGACCTGCTCAAGCAGGCTGGCGTGCGCAACCTACGCGAGTATAACGACAAGTTCATCAACCGCCTGCTCAACCCCGAGAAGGGACACAAGTATATGCCCTATATCGTGGTCATCATCGACGAGTTCGGTGACCTCATTATGACGGCCGGCAAGGAGGTGGAGCTCCCCATTGCCCGCATTGCCCAGCTGGCTCGTGCGGTGGGTATACACATGATCATCGCTACTCAGCGCCCCACCACGAACATCATCACTGGTACCATCAAGGCCAACTTCCCCGCCCGTATCGCCTTCCGTGTATCGGCCATGATTGACTCGCGCACCATCCTCGACCGCCCCGGTGCCAACCAGCTCATCGGCCGTGGCGACATGCTCTTCCTCCAGGGCAGCGATCCCGTGCGTGTGCAGTGTGCCTTTGTCGATACGCCCGAGGTGGAGCGCATCGGCCGCTATATCAGCGAGCAGCAGGGATACCCTACCGCATTCTATTTGCCCGAGTATGTGGACGAGAATGCCGGCGAGGGCAGCAACCTCGACGATGTAGACCTCAAGCGCCTCGATCCCATGTTCGAGGATGCAGCCCGCCTTGTCGTCATCCATCAGTCGGGTTCCACCTCGCTCATCCAGCGCAAGTTCTCCATTGGCTACAACCGCGCAGGTCGCATTATGGACCAGCTCGAGAAGGCCGGCATCGTAGGTCCCGTCGATGGCAGCAAGCCCCGTCAGGTGCTCTGTGCCGATGAGATGGATTTGGAAATGAAGTTGAACAGTCTGAACAGTTGATGGTTTTTGATGAGATAAGGCAGTATGCCTATAATAGTAGATTAACTAACGCTGAAGTTAAATTGTAAATAAAGATGAAACGTCTCCATTCAATACTCTTTGCCCTTCTCGTGATGTGTTTCTCCCTTCCCCTCTCGGCCCAAGGACCTGCCGAGGTATGGCTCAAGAAGGCGGCCAGCAAGTTCGAACAGAAGGGCGTTGACCTCAGTTTCCGCATCAACGAAGATGGCGTGCGCCTCAGCGGCCGACTGCTCATCGAGGGCAAGAAATTCTGCTTCCTCACCGACGAGATGAAGATATGGTACGACGGCACCACACAGTGGACGCTGCAGATCGACGACGACTACAGCGAGCTCTACATCAATGAGCCTACTCCTGAGGAGCAGCAGAGCATCAATCCCTATCTCCTGCTCGGCAGCTATCAGGAGCACTTCACCGCTACCGACGGAGGCGAGAAGACCCTTAACGGATTGCCCCACCACCTCGTAATTCTCAAGGCCAACGACGACCGGCAGGAGCTCTCTCAGCTCAGCCTCTATATAGACCATGAAGGCACCCCTGCCGCCCTCGAACTCACCTTCCCCGATGAGCGCAAGTACAAGATCGAGGTGCGCTCCATGCGCAACGGCCTCACCTTCCCGCAACACACCTTCACCTATCAGCCCAAGAGCTATCCCGCCGATGAAGAGATCGACATGCGGTGAACGATGAACGGTATATAACGACTATCCAGATAGAACTCTAAACTCTAAGCACTAACTCTAAACAATATATACATTATGGAAAAGACCAAATGCCTTATCATAGGCTCAGGCCCTGCCGGCTATACGGCGGCCATCTACACCGGTAGAGCAAACATCTCCACCATCCTCTACGAAGGATTGCAACCTGGCGGACAGCTCACCATCACCACCGAGATCGAGAACTTCCCCGGCTACCCAAAGGGCATCAGTGGCCCCGAGATGATGGACGACCTTCGCCTGCAGGCCGAGCGCTTCGGTGCCAGCATGCGCAGCGGCATCGTCACCAAGGCCGACCTCTCACAGCGCCCCTTCCGCGTCACTGTTGACGACGGCACCGAGATCG
>Ga0233360_1000051_pt1 | contig 34558 bp, 26 predicted proteins | sample ElkDunMinimDraft_20_FD_180671 | JGI IMG/M metagenome (GOLD analysis project Ga0233360, IMG submission 180671) | Fecal eukaryotic communites from dung pellets of Tule Elk in California, USA - Elk Dung A0 | ecosystem: Host-associated > Mammals > Digestive system > Large intestine > Fecal | place...
ATGAATGAGTTTGAGGAACGTGAAACTTTCCAAGAGTTTACGCACCATCGAGAAGGCTACATTCGTCGGGGACTTATAATCTCCAAGCCTCCAACTCGGCGAGGGCACGGCGATAGTCGCGGTCGGCACTGAGGCTGCGGTCGAGGTAGTCATAGTAGAGCTCTATGCCTTGCAGATATTCGAGTACGGAGATGAATCCTTCGTCCATGGCGCGAGCCAGCATCTCGCTGTCGGCAAACTCTTCGCTTGGCGCATTCCGTATGTATATGAAGATTGACAGCCGTGATGCGAATGCTACCGTAGAGGCTCGCGCGATAGAGATGCGCGTGATAGGTGACGACGAGGAGGGAGCTACCGGTATAGAGAATCCGGCATTCGAGACTCCGGGGCCAGAATTGATCTACGACCTGCAAGGTCGCCGTGTAGAGAACCCGGCAAAGGGGTTGTATATCGTTGATGGCCGTAAGGTGTGGATAGAATAAGCTGTAATGACAACCAACAATATTAATCTATAAAAACAGACAACAATGAAAGACAGTTATGTAAGGCCTCAGATGGAGGAAATGGAATTTGATGTACAAACAGTGATGATGGATAGCTCTTGGACAGATGTCGGTGGTGAGGGAGAGCCTGATATCCGCGGTCGTCGCGGCCGTTGGGCGACCTTTGGGATAAGGATTGATGTGGGGTGGTGGACACCCTGCAAGAACAAGACGTTAGGCGCATCCTTCTTGGGTGCGCCTAATGTCTTGACATCATTATTTTTCCTCTTTCGTTGGATTTTTCCAGAGATATTTGTTACCTTTGTGCCTCATAATGGTGAGCCGCGAGCGGTGAGCCATGAAGATTGTTAGATAAGTATGGACGACGGTATAAGTTATAAACGGAATGAAACAGGTAAAGCCCAAAAAATCTCTGGGACAGCACTTTCTGAAAGACCTTTCCATAGCGAAAGCCATAGCAGATACTGTCGACAAGCATCCCTCGCTGCCCATCCTTGAGGTAGGGCCCGGCATGGGGGTACTCACTCAGTTTCTCCTCACCAAAGAGCGCACGTTGGGTGTGGTGGAAATCGACACGGAGTCGGTGGCCTACTTGCGTGCACACTATCCCGAGCTGGAGGAACACATCATCGAGGACGACTTCCTCAAGATGCATCTTGACAGCTTGTTTGACGGCAGTCCTTTCGTACTCACCGGTAACTATCCCTACAATATATCGAGCCAGATATTCTTCAAGATGCTCGACAATAAGGAGCGTATCCCTCTGTGTACAGGTATGATACAGCGCGAGGTGGCACAGCGCATCGCTGCAGCACCGGGCAGCAAGACCTACGGCATACTGAGTGTGCTGATACAGGCTTGGTATGATGTGGAATACCTCTTCACGGTGAACGAGGGTGTGTTCAATCCGCCACCCAAGGTGAAGAGTGCGGTCATCAGCATGCGTCGTAACGAGGTCACTGATTTAGGGTGCAACGAGGCATTGTTCAAGCGTGTGGTGAAGACTACCTTCAACCAACGCCGTAAGACACTGCGCAACTCCATCAAGCCGCTGGTACCTGCCGGACATCCCGTATTGGCAGGTGAGATATTCAACCGCCGACCCGAGCAGCTCTCCGTGGCAGAGTTCGTGGAGTTGACGAAGATGATAGAGGCTCTTCCCCTGCATGATAGCGGTGACTCGGACACCGTAGAGAATAATGAATGAACACTGAATCTGAAACAAACGGCTCCAACTAACCACCTTAGTAAGGACTGAGATTCCCTCCTTGGGAGGGGTTAGGGGAAGGCCTCCAAGATAATTATGAAAGATTCCATCATACTTACCCGCGAATACATAGAGCTGATAGAGCAGCTCGTGGCTGAAAAGCAGGCCGAAGAGTTGAAGCGCCGGCTCGACGAGATGCACCCGGCGGACATTGCCGAGATGTGTGACGACATGTCCATAGAGGATGCCCGCTATATCTATCACCTGCTCGAAGGCGAGGAAGCTGCCGACGTGCTCATCGAGATGGACGAGGATGCCCGTAACGAACTTCTCGAAGAGGTTCCTTCGGAAACTATCGCCAAGAAGTTTATCGACTACATGGACACGGACGATGCCGTGGACATCATCCGTGACATGGATGAGGAGAAGCAGGAGGAGATTCTTGCCCACATCGAGGATATAGAGCAGGCGGGCGACATCGTGGATCTCTTGAAGTACGATGAGGACACTGCCGGTGGTCTCATGGGTACGGAGATGGTGATTGTGAACGAGAACTGGTCGATGCCCGACTGCTTGCGCGAGATGCGCCTGCAGGCCGAGGACCGCGACGAGATATACAACGTGTATGTGGTGGACGACGAGGAGCGCCTGCAGGGTGTGTTCCCGCTGAAGAAGATGATCACTAATCCTTCGGTATCGAAAGTGAAGCATGTGATGGACCGCGACCTTATCAGTATACATGTGGACACTCCGGTGGAGGAGGTGGTGCAGCTCATCGAGAAGTATAACCTCGTGTCTGTGCCGGTCATCGACAGCATAGGTCGCCTGGTGGGACAGATTACCGTTGACGATGTCATCGACGAGTTGCGCGAACAGACCGAGCGCGACTATCAGTTGGCATCGGGTCTCTCGCAGGACGTGGAGAGCGATGACAGCATCATCAAGCAGACTCGCGCACGCCTTCCCTGGCTGCTCATCGGTATGGTGGGTGGATTGGGTACATCGGCCATCTTGGGTCTCTTCGACGGCGTGTTTGCCCAATATCCCGAGATGGCGCTCTTTATTCCGCTTATCGGTGCTACGGGTGGTAACGTGGGTACACAGTCATCGGCTATCGTGGTGCAGGGTCTCGCCAACAACTCGCTCGATATTGGCAATACGGGCCGACTGATACTGAAGGAGTCGCTCGTGTCGCTCCTCAACGCGGCCATCATATCGCTTGCCGTGTTCGGGTACAATTGGTGGCGCTATGGTGTAGGGTCACCTGCTACCTACTCGGTGAGTCTTTCGCTCTTCTGTGTGGTTATGTTTGCTGCCCTTTTCGGCACCTTCGTCCCCATGACATTGGAAAAGCTCAAGATTGACCCTGCCATTGCTACAGGACCTTTTATCTCCATCACCAACGATGTCATCGGCATGCTCATCTACATGGGTATCACGGTGTGGCTGGCATAGAGATTGTGTAAGAACCTAAAAAGGCTGCTTCTCCGGTAAGGAGAAGCAGTCTTTTTGCGCTATAGTATCGTTGTCGTTTCTACTTGGTGATAGTCCACTGGTAAGCTTCTGCGGTAGGTATATTTGCGGTACCGGGTTGCTTACCGTTGACAATCCAGAATTGTGATCCTCCGTTGCCGGCATTGCGGATGGCAAACTTGCCGTTTTGCTCGGTCAGCACGTAGGTATTCCAGAGAGGATTGTATTGGTTAGTGCCGAAATTGCAGATTTCATTTACGTAGCGGTCGTCAGCTGCACTCTTGAGGTTGTAGCGTCCCGTTTCTTCCACGATGGTGAGCACCCATAGCTGTGCCTTGTCGCCTTCGCGACGGGCGGCAAACTCGGGTGTGCCACCCTGTCCGCCCACGTTCATGTTGGTGAGGCAGCGGCCCTCGCCATCCATGATGTAGTAGGCCTCACCGCTCTCGATGGTGGGGTGGGCGGGTGTCTCGCCACCTACGGGGATAATCTCGAAGATGAAATGATCGTTGCGTACGTTCTGTTCGGGTGCCTGATAGATGCGCTCCTCGTCGGCCGTCCACATGCGTCCACCGGCATTGCCAGCTGTCCTGATGGCATACTTGCCGTTCATGCGGTAGATGGTTACCGAGTGCCATGCGGGGTCATAGGGGTTGAGGCTTTTGTCGCGCCAGAAGTTGCCATGCTCGTTGATGTAGCGGCCGTCCTGTGCGTTGGTGATCTTGTAGCGTTCGGTGGTGGGGTCGATGGCGATATTCCACTCTTGACGCTGCGGATTGATGACATCCTCCTCGGCTTGCAACACGGGGTAGTCGCCTGTGCGGTCAGGGTTGGCATTCACGTCGGTGAGCCAGCGCCCGTTCACCTTTATATAATAGCGTCCCTCCTCGATGAGGTCGGCAGGGAATACCTCCTTGCGGTAGGTATGTTTGCTCTTGTATTCGCGGATGAGGTTCTTGGTGCTGGCCTTGATGAAGGGGACTACCACCTCATTGGCTACCGTGGGGTTGGGCTTCTTGATGGAGCCTTCGAAGTTGCGCGAGAGGATGGCCTTCTGTGCCTGTTCCAGCTGCTGCAGTTTCTCGTAGGTGGCAATGAATGTCTTCTCGTCTCCTTTGTGCAGCAGGGTGTGCAACTGCATCACCAGTTGTCCGCGTTGACCCATAATTTTCATCACTTCTACCCATGGAGTGATCTCAGCAATCATCTCCGGCTCTTCGGTAGACGACAGTAACTCGTTGGCGGCACTTTCCATCTTGTCGAACTCTGCAGTCATGGTCTCTATAGCTGCAGCATCGTAGCCATCAGCCATGGCTTCGTTGAAGGCATCAGCAACCGTCTTGAAGATGGCTGACTCGCCTTTTCGACGTAGGCCGTGGCCTGTGGGGCCGAGGTCGATGTTGTGCTGGCAGAACAGGCGGAAGGCATCCACATGCTCGGGCATCAGCTCCGCCAAAGCGCGTTCCCAAGAGGCTACAGAAGAGTAGGCATCCATATTCCATGTGTAGTCAGCAATGCTGTAGAGCGATACCTTTGAAGCCTCGGCATACTCCATGGGGTTCGATACGAAGCCGCTCAGCTGATGGGCTATGTTGAGATCATTGCCGTAGGTGGGACCCATCAGCATGTGGTCAATGCAGAAGTCGTTCACCGGGTAGTTGAGCCAGATGTAGGCATTGCGCCGTATCTGTGCGTTGATCCAGTCCATGTCGGTCTTGTTGATCATGTCCACTACAGTAGCGCCCGTCCACATGATGCGTATGTCCTTGTCCATCGTAGTACCCAGGTCGGATAGGTACGAACCGCCTGACCAGCTCTTGTTGTACTGTGTGGGGCAAAGGATGAGGGGAGCCACGTCGGAGTGCTTCTGCACGAACTCACGGTTCAGGTAGTTCATATACTCGGCCTGCTTGGTTCCCTTCGACTGTTCGGCACCGAAGATATCGTCGAAGAAGATGGCAAAGGCACGTACGCCGAGCCCGTACATCCACTCCAACTTCTGGATAGAACTCTTGAGGTCGGCCTCGTTCCACTGAATATCACCACCCGGATGCATGGCCCATACGAAGTCTACTTTGTTCTGTGCAGCTGCCTTGGCCAGCTCACTGATGCGCTGAGCCTCGTCGGCAGGGTAGGCCTCGCGCCACTGATTGCGGTGGTAGGGATCATCTTTCGGGCCGTAGATATATACGTTCATCTTGTTTCGGCCGTAGAAGTCGAACTGGCGCAGACGATCCTTATGGCTCCAGGGATTGCCGTAGAAACCCTCAACCACACCGCGCTCCAACACATCGGGCCAGTCCTTTACCTCGGCTGTCATCACCTCGGGCTGTGAGACCATCTGCAGGAAGGTCTGTACACCATAATAGGTGCCCGCTTCGTCAGCTCCGGCAATCACCACCTGCTTCTTACCTATATTAATATAGTAACCCTCTACCTTGTCGGGAATCTGCTTGTCGTATGCCTTCACGGCTTTGTCGCCCCGTTCACCGATAATCACCTTGACTCCCTTGCCGGCTTCTGTAAAATGCTTGCGAAGCAGAGCCACAGCATCGGCATCGGCATCTTCGGCACCTTTGATAACGATGTTCTTGGGTTGGTCAAATGCCTTGTCGCCCCACACAATGCGTTGGGGGATGGGCGATACATTCACAGTCTGTGCTGTCAGCGCTGCTGTCATGCAGCAAGCCGCCGTCCATGATAAGATTCTCTTGTTTGTTTTCATATTGTTTATTGTTTATTGTTTAAGTCTGTACACATTACTTAATTTCCAATTCATTCAGCGAAGATACACATTCTTTTCCATATAAATCTGTTTTTTTGCCATTTTTTCCTTTGTCTTTTCGGTAAGCCTTCTACAGGTGGCAAATTCAGGTACCTATAGGTCATAAATTTTATCACCTACAGGTCTTTAATTTTATCCCCTGTAGGTCTTTCGAAACAAGACCTGTAGAGGGCAGTGTTGTCTGACCTCTGTTTTCATTCGTTTTGGCACGCTGATGACACTGATGTTGAGAGATGAACGCTGATGTCTTTTATTGACCACGGAACACACTGAACACACTGGATCATCACCGATAATAATAAGAATTGAAACCGTCTGTCTCTCTCTCATTGGAAGATTATTTTATTCCGCTGTAATGTTTTTTTTCTTCACGTCATATTTTATATCCCAAGGTTTGGGATGTACGTACCAAGTCTTGGGATGTACGTACCAAAGCTTGGGATATACATACCAAGCCTTGGGATATAAAATTCATGGTGTAGAAAAAACTATTCTTCCGTTACGGTGGATACACCTTATCCGCCGTATCTGAATATCAGGGTCTTTGACCCGCAATAACCTCAAAGGGGTCAGAGACCCCTATCTCAGCACCCCCGGATATCCAATATCCGAGGGGACAAGTAATGGCACGCTGATGACGCTGATGTTGCAAGATGACCGCTGATATTTATTATTATCTGTGATAATCTGCTGAATCTGTGTCATCAGTGTGCCAAACAAAAAACAGACAAGAATAATTAAAATAAATTTAATCATAGAATAGTCGTCTTTTATCCAAAAAAATGTGTAATTTTACCTCCGAATAACTATTATAAATATTATCATGAAAAAACTATTTACTTTCTTAGCACTTTCTGTGCTGATGGTCGTGGGCGCGTATGCCCAGTGGACCAAGCCCGCAGCTCCCGCCTCTGTGCCGCTGCAAATTGGTGAAACTCTGTATCTCTACAATCCTGCCGCCGATGCCTTTTTCCTTGGCGCTAATGAATGGAACACCCGTGCCAGTGTAAGTGCCACCAAAGGCTATAAGGTGTGGATTGAGAAGTATGAGCTTGACGACATCTCTTACTACCTGACCAGCGATGTGGAGACCAAGGGGCAGGTGATGTGTACCTTCATTGATGGTGTGGAGAGTATCTGGGTGGACCGTAACAAAGCCGACGATGTACAGAAACTCTTCACCTTTGAGGCACAGGATGACGGCACCTACCGCATAGGTCTGTCGCCCGAGAACCGTAGCTTTAATCCCGAAACGTATCCAGGTGCTTATTTGGGTCTCATCCCAGAGAAGAATGATACGCGCATATACTTGTGCGATACCTCTTCTTTTTATCCTCCCTTCTACGATCCTGAGTTGTGGCAGACCAAGTGGAACTTCGTGGCTCCGTCAGAATACGAGGCTTATGTGGGCAAGAAGCAGGCCTATGAGGCAGCTGTGGCTTTGAAAGCCAATATAGACAAGGCGCTTGCCGAGAATGAGGGTATCGATATCTCTTCTATACAAGCCGTTTATGACAATACGGCCAGCACGGTCGAGCAGCTCAACAAGGCGGCTGAGGACTTGGTATGGCTTGTTGTTGAGTTCCAGACTGCAAGAGTATCGGTAGATACGCCTGCAGACTTTACTCCATACATCACCAACGCATCGTATGACAGCAATAACAATGAAGGTTGGAAGGGTACAGCTCCTGCTTTCCAGCAGTTTGGCAATGCCGAGTTCTATCAGTGTAATTACGATACTCACCAGTCGCTCACAGGACTCAAGAATGGTATCTACAAGGTAGGGCTTACCGGTTTCTATCGTGCCGGCTGGGCCGACAATGATGGCACAGCATACGATTTGTTGATTGATGAGGGTAACGACTCGCTGCAGAATGCCAAGCTCTATGCCTCTACTGCCGGCATGAGTGCGGTTGCCGCTCCACTCACATTGGCCAGTGCCGGTGCTACTGCAGACTCGATTGCCGGTGGCGTGTTGGCTAACAAACATGGAAAAATCCCTAATGATATGCAGGCCGCCAGCGAGTATGTTAAGGCTGGTAAATATCCTGAAGTGAACGTGCTCGTATATGTAAACGACGGCACGCTTACTTTAGGTCTTAAGAAAGAACGCCAGCTCGAAGGTGACTGGACCATTCTCGATGACTGGAAGCTCTACTATCTGGGTGAGAGCGATGACGCATTTACCTATTTCGTTTCTGATTATCTGGGCAAGTCTGAGGATTACGAGACGTACATTGAATACAACGAGGTATACCACCACAAGCCAAGTTATACAGCCTACTTGGAGGCACGCAATACGCTCGCTGATGCTGACGATGCCGCTTCTATAGCCGCTGCTATCAAGGCGTTTGACGCTGCTGTATTGGCACTTGAGGAGAGTATCGAGGCCTATGCCCTTTTCTATGCCAAGTATCAAGATGCTTGTGCTTATATGGAGAGCCTCAATCCCGATATCGTTTACGAAGATCCCCTTTATAACCTCTCTGACTATCTCTATCTCGAAGGGGAGCCTTCAGAGTTGTATCCCAATGGTACAGGTCTTTCTATCTTAGAGAACGGTACTCTGGATGCTGAACAGATTATGGCCGAGATCGCTTTCTTGGAGAAACTCCTTGCCGACGCTATCGCCAATGCGCTCGTTGACGGTACTGACTGCTCTAACCTGCTCAAGAATGCTTCGTTTGCCGAAGAAGGAGGATGGACCAAGCAGCCGGGCGTAACCTTCCCCACTGGCGGTAACCCTGTAGGCGAAGGTCCAAATATGGTGTTCGATGTGTATCAAGAGCTCGGCAACCTGCAGAATGGCCTCTATGAGTTTACTGTAAATGCCTGCTACCTTGCAGCTGACTATACAGCCCTCACCGGCGAAGAGCAGTACAAGGCATATACCTATATCAATAGCTATCAGAAGTTGATGAATTCTGTGCTTGCTGACCCCACGGCAGAGTCATCTCATGCTGAAGATTACAATTATCCCGGTAAGGGTTACGTGCCTAATAGTGCAGCCTCTGCATATCAGGCATTTACTGATGGCCGTTATGTGCAGACCGTCTATGGTCTCGTTACCGATGGCACGCTGCGTCTCGGTATCCGCAACGACCTCCGTTATGCCGATGGTAGCCGTGCATGGTGGACAGGCGCCAAGCTTATTTTCCGCGCGATGAACGAGGAAATTCTGGGTGAGGTAATCACCGCTACTGTACCTGAGGCACAAGCTCTCTTGACCAACAAGTGCGGGCAGCCCGAACTCGATAGTTTGCAGATGGCTATCTCTGCCGCTACAGCAGCTGCTGGTGGTGAAGCACGCTATGATGCTCTCGTAACTCTGAAGCATGCTATGGAAAGCGTTATAAATGCTACGGAAAGCTATGCAAAGCTCCATACCGCCCTTGCTAACCTCAATACTGCTATTGATGAGTATGCTGAGACAGCTTCTGCCGAGGCAGTGAAGAATGCTAAGGCTCTTTATACTGAGGTTCTGGCTGCCTATGAGGCTGGTACCTATAATAACATTGAGGCAATAGCAAAGGCCGAGGCCGTAAACCTTGCCGTGGTAGAGCTCAAGATTCCCGATATGAGTGGGGGTGATGATGAACCTATCGATGTCACCTCACTCATTGTCAACAATAACTTCGACCCAGCCAAGGGTGACAAGAACACAGGCGTTATTGAAGGCTGGACTACCAGTGCCATGAATGGCTACAAGCAGAATACCGTCAGCTACAATAAGGCCAATATTACTCTGTACCAAGATCTTGTGGGTCTTACTCCTGGTAAGTATAAGGTGACTGTGCATACCTACTATCGTGCCGGCTACTACAATGAGGAGTGGGAGCGGAAGGAGAATGGCGAGGATACTCATCTCACCACTCTCTACGCAGCCACATCGGATGAGCGCTTCGAGACCAAGGTGATGAACCTCTACGAAGGTGCCTCTGCTACTGACTATGGTGTGAAATGCTACACTTTGCCCAATGGTATGTTTGCCCCCGATGGTACGACACCTACTGTAGAGTTCTTCAAGCAGGGGCATTATCTCAACGAACTGGAGTTTGTGGTAGGTGAAGACGGTAAGGCGCGCATCGGTTTGGAGAAGACCGAAATTCTTGCCAACGATTATGAGGTGGTAGGAGAGTGGAACCTCTACTACCTTGGTTCTGTAGAACCCGAACCCGCAGATGTTACCTCACTCATCGTCAACAATAACTTCGACCCAGCCAAGGGTGACAAGAACACAGGCGTTATTGAAGGCTGGACTACCAGTGCCATGAATGGCTATAAGCAGAATACCGTCAGCTACAATAAAGCAACTATTACTTTGTACCAAGATCTCGTAGGTTTACCCATGGGTAAATATAGGGTGACCGTACATACCTACTACCGTGCTGGTTACTACAATGAGGAGTGGGATCGGAAGGAGAATGGTGAGGAAACTCATCTCACCACTCTCTACGCAGCCACATCGGATGAACGTTTCGAGACCAAGGTGATGAACCTCTACGAAGATGCCTCTGCTACCGACTATGGTGCGAAGTGCTACACTTTGCCCAATGGTATGTTCGCCCCCGATGGTACGACACCTACTGTAGAGTTCTTCAAGCAGGGTCATTATCTCAATGAACTGGAGTTCGTGGTAGGTGAAGACGGCAAGGCGCGCATTGGTCTGGAGAAGACCGAGATCCTCGCCAATGACTATGAGGTAGTGGGTGCATGGCATCTCTACTATCTGGGCAAATCAGAAAGCGAAGGTGATGGCATTCAGCGTGTAGATAACGCTTCTGTGTTCGCCACAGAGATCTACACCCTCGATGGCGTTCGCATCAGTGCTCCGCAGTCCGGCATTAACATCATTCGCACTCTCCGTGCCGACGGTACAGTGGAGGTGAAGAAAGTGCTGGTAAAGTAATAGGTGGAAAATGTAAAGAGGGTGTGCATGTCGTTTTTGCACACCCTCTTTCTTGTAGGTCCGGTATATATTATTCGAATTGGCGTCATCAATAAGATAAATGGTGTCATAAAATTGCGCATCTCGAATAATTTAGCTAATTTTGCAGCCAATTGTATGTTGGCTGCAGAATGTTTTTTATTGCGGCCTATATATAATAAGGTGTAGCAAGAACGAAAAAAATAATACATATAGGACAATGATTAAGATTACTTTTCCTGATGGCTCGGTGAGGGAATACGAAGCTGGCGTTACCGGCTTGCAGATTGCCGAGAGTATCAGCAGTCGTCTGGCACAGGATGTGCTGGCCTGCAGTGTGAATGATGAAATAGTGGAACTCAACCGTCCCATTCTGGAGGATGCCAGCATCCGTCTGCACAAGTGGGACGACGAGCAGGCCAAGCATGCCTTCTGGCACACCAGTGCCCATCTCTTGGCTGAGGCTCTACAGGAGTTGTATCCCAATATCCAGTTTGGTATCGGTCCCGCCATCGAAAGCGGATTCTACTACGACGTGGATCCGGGTGAGGGTGTGACTATCAAGGAGGGAGACCTCGAGGCCATCGAGAAGAAGATGGCTGAGTTGGTTGCCAAGAACGAGAGTGTAGTGCGTAATGAGATTTCGAAGACCGAGGTGCTGAAGATGTTTGGCGACCGTGGTGAGACCTATAAGTGCGAACTTATCTCGGAACTTGAGGATGGTACCATCACCACCTATACGCAGGGGGCATTTACTGACCTTTGCCGTGGACCGCACCTCGTCTCTACTGCCCCCATCAAGGCAATCAAGTTGACTTCTGTGGCTGGTGCCTATTGGCGTGGCGACGAGAAACGCAAGATGATGACCCGTATCTACGGTATCAGCTTCCCAAAGAAGAAGATGCTCGATGAGTATCTGGTGATAATGGAGGAGGCCAAGAAGCGCGACCACCGTAAGATTGGTAAGGAGCTTGAACTCTTCATGTTTACTGAGATGGTGGGTAAGGGCTTGCCTATGTGGTTGCCTCGCGGTACCGCTCTCCGTCTGCGATTGGAGGACTTCTTGAAGCGCATCCAGAAACGTTTCGGCTATCAGCAGGTGATGACTCCGCATATCGGTAATAAGCAGCTCTATGTGACTTCGGGTCACTGGGATCACTATGGTAAGGACAGCTTCCAGCCCATCACCACGCCTGAAGAGGGTGAGATGTACTTGTTGAAGCCGATGAACTGCCCTCACCACTGTATGATCTACAAGTGGCAACCCCGCTCATACAAGGATCTGCCTCTCCGTCTGGCTGAGTTCGGTACCGTGTACCGCTATGAGCAGAGTGGTGAGCTCCATGGCTTGACTCGTGTACGTAGCTTTACCCAGGACGATGCCCACATCTTCTGCCGTCCCGACCAGGTGAAGGAGGAATTTATCCGTGTGATGGATATTATCCAGATTATCTTCAAGGCACTCAACTTCGAGAACTATGAGGCTCAGATTTCATTGCGCGACCCCAATAATACGACCAAGTATGTAGGTTCTGACGAGAACTGGGCACGTGCCGAGCAGGCTATCGTAGAGGCTTGCGAGGAGAAGGGTCTGAAGGCTCGTGTAGAAACAGGTGAAGCCGCTTTCTACGGCCCCAAGCTCGACTTCATGGTGAAGGATGCTATCGGTCGTCGTTGGCAGTTGGGTACCATTCAGGTTGACTACAACTTACCCGAGCGCTTCCAGCTGGAGTATACTGGTTCGGACAACCAGAAATATCGTCCCGTGATGATTCACCGTGCTCCCTTCGGCTCAATGGAGCGTTTCGTGGCAGTGCTCATAGAACACACTGGCGGTAAGTTCCCCTTGTGGCTCACTCCCGACCAAGTGGCTATTCTTCCTATCTCGGAGCGTTTTAATGACTACGCCGAGCAGGTGAAGAGGGAACTTGAACAGTACGACGTACGTTGCATCATTGACGGACGTAGCGAGAAGATCAATCGCAAGATCCGTGACAATGAGATGAAGCATATCCCCTACATGCTCATTGTTGGCGAAAAAGAGCAGGCCGAGGGTACAGTTACCGTACGCAGACAGGGCGGAATCAACGAAGGAAGCCTGAAAATAGCCGAATTTGGTGAAAAAATCGAGGAGGAAGTTAATAATATGATAAATGAATGGTAACTTTTGCAAGCAGAAGATAGGCTATACCTCGGAAAGTTGCATATAAATCTAATTTAATAGAATCTCTTCCTCGTTCTGTAAAGAAAAATTAAGAATTTTCTATACTTTCGTTCGTTGAGATTTGCGTTTTCGCTCGGTTTGCACTATCTTTGCGCCCGCATTTGACAATGTGGGCGGCAAGATTGCCGTTTCGTAGCGTTAGATACAGAACAAAAAAGAATTAGTAACCATTAAAAAAGACAGCAGAACAAACAAATTCATCTGAATGAAAAAAGACAACCTGAAAGGCCAACACCGTATCAATGAACAGATACGAGCCAAAGAAGTCCGAATTGTCGGTGACAACATTGAACCTACCGTAGTGTCAATCCATGAAGCACTAAGAATAGCCGAAGAGAATGAGGCTGACTTGGTGGAAATCTCACCGAACGCCGTTCCGCCTGTTTGCAGAATTATTGATTACTCAAAGTTCCTGTATCAGCTGAAGAAGAAACAGAAGGAGATGAAGGCCAAGCAAGTGAAGATTGACGTTAAGGAAATCCGCTTCGGCCCTCAGACAGATGACCACGACTATAACTTCAAACTGAAGCATGCCATTGGCTTCCTTAAGGATGGAGATAAGGTTAAGGCATATGTGTTCTTCAAAGGACGCTCAATCCTCTTCAAAGAGCAGGGCGAGGTGCTGTTGCTGCGTTTTGCCAACGACCTTGAGGAGTATGGTAAGGTAGACCAGATGCCTGTACTCGAAGGTAAGCGCATGACCATCTTCATTTCACCGAAGAAGGCTGCCGCTCCCAAGAAAGAGAAGCCTGCTCAGCAGAAAGAGGAAAATTGAAAGTGAAAAGATGGAAGTTGATATCTTGAATCCATAAGGGAGTACTTTCATCTATCATCTTTCAACTATAAACTTGAGAAAAGCGGCTGCGTGCCGGTATAGTACGCACCGTTTATATATTAATAATTAAATAATAACTAACAACATGCCAAAAGTTAAGACTAACTCCGGTTCAAAAAAAAGATTCGCTCTTACCGGAACAGGTAAAATCAAGAGAAAGCACGCTTATCACAGTCACATCTTGACAAAGAAGACTAAGAAGCAAAAACGTAACCTTGACCACTTTACACTTGTACACGGTGCAAACGTAAGCCAGGTTAAGGAACTTCTTGCAATGAAGTAATCTTAAAGTTAAGCGAGTTATTCTAAAAACAATTATTAATCGGATGGTTAGCAAAACCAAGACTGCCCCGGGCAGCGCTAACATCTAAAAACGAAACAAAACTATGCCAAGATCAGTAAATCATGTTGCTTCAAGAGCAAAGAGAAAGAAAATTTTAGGTTTAACCAGAGGTTACTTCGGTGCTCGTAAGAACGTTTGGACCGTTGCCAAGAATACTTGGGAGAAGGGTCTGACCTACGCTTACCGCGACCGTAAGAATAAGAAGCGCAACTTCCGTGCCTTGTGGATCCAGCGTATTAACGCTGCCGCTCGTCTCGAGGGTATGTCTTATTCTCAACTGATGGGTGCATTGCACAAGGCTGGTATCGAGATCAACCGTAAGGTGCTCGCCGACCTCGCAATGAATCATCCTGAAGCTTTCAAGGCTATCGTAGCTAAGGCTAAGGCTGCTTAATTGTGGCTCACGCAGCTTAAATAATCACTTGCGAAATAGTGTTATTTAACATGATAACGAAAAAAGAGGCTTCGGCCTCTTTTTTTATTGGAGAAAACTTCCTATATTTGCATTAGCAAAAGCAGGAGAGAAGCGCATTCGTTGCGAACAATCAAGCTTTCGGCTGCGTTCTTTGAAGTGAAGAAGAGAAAGATGGGGTATGAAGGTGTAGAAAGAAAAACGAATTGTTTGCAATGAGTAGGGGACTTTCAACTTTCAGTTTCAACTTTCAATTCGAAATATAGTCGTGTCGGTTTAGACAGGGAAACTCATCAATTATATCTGAAACCGAGGACAGCTTCGACTTCCAATGGCGGGCCACGCCCCGTAAGGGGTAACCTTGAGTCGGTGGATTACAAAGGGGGCGAGCACTCAAATCCTATTTCTCGGAGTTTCATCGCATCAATCCGGCACGACTTCTTTATATATAAACGCCAAAAGGTATTAATAACGTATTTGCTGTGGGCAGAAACAAATTTTCAAAACGCGAGATAGACATTATCGGTAAGCTCCTGAGCCGTAAGATGGCAGGCAACCGCAATCAGCAGAAGATGGTGAGACATACGCTTCGCACCGTCTTTGACTTTAACATCTCTGATTTCAACGTGCAAGGAAAAGCCTTCGGCTCCGAAGACCTGCAATCTTGTGTGCGTCGTGGCGTTATCCATATCTTGGATGATGCAACCATAGAGACTATGAAGGTGCGCTATGCCGAGAAGAAACAGCACGAAGAGGCTCTACGCCAAGCTGAGGCTGTGGCCGACGGCGAGGCTGTGGATTGGCAAGAGGTGCAGCGCCAATGGGACGAATATTACGCCCAGCATCCGGAATGACTCTCTCTAAATTATAATGCCTCAAATGGCTAAATAGTATAACTTGTAATGATGGTTAAGAAACGCGTAAGATCTCAAGGTCTTGCGCGTTTGTTCTTTCCAAAAAAATGACTTTTCCGGGGTATCTTCAGCAAAAAGTGTAAAGAAACTTTACAATTTTCGCTCAAAAAAGCGTTTTTTCGATTTTTCTTGCGGAAAGTGTTTGCTTGTGTGAGTAACTTCGCTAAGCAAATTGCGCACGACTATTAATAACCGAAAAAACGCAATACGACAATGAAGGAGTTTTTCAAAAATCTCGGACGCTACAAAGTGTCGTCCACGCTCAATATCCTGGGCCTCGGCATTGCCTTCGCGGCAGCTTACATCATCTTGGTGCAAGTAAACTTTGACCTCGCCTACAATCGTTGCTTCAAGGATGCGGAGAGGATATATCGCTTGGAGTTTAAGTCCGTAATGGGCGACGAGGGCAAGAAGATGCCACACGTGTCTCATTATGTAGGTGAGACTGTGGGCGACAACAATGCCAATGTGGAGGAGTATGCTTGGGCGTTCCCTTATCCTCAGCCAAACATTTTTATAATTCTTCCTCAGGAAGAGATAAAAGAGTATTTTCAAGCGGAAGCTCGCATCTGCTCATACAATCTGCCCCAATTGTTCAACATACCGCTCCTCGACGGCAGTTATGAAGAATTGGCGCATCCCAACTCCATCGTGATAAGCGAGTCGTTTGCCCAAACGCACAACCTCAAGGTGGGCGATGCCGTGATGACGGGAAGCGAGAAAGCACCCAATATGAATGTACAGACGATACGGGGTATCTATCCTGACTTCCCCGACAACTGTGAATTCGCAAACACCGTAGTCTTGCAGTTGACCGACAAGGAGATAATGCCAGGCAAGGATGAGTTTTGTTACTCCTATTATTATAAGGTGCATGATGCCGGGCAGAACGATATGGTGCTTGCCAATGGTCTCCGCCTGATAGCACCGAGGTACGGTGAAGCATACGAGGATTTGCGGAAGGCCTCAGAAGGTGCCAGCCAAGAGCAATGGCTGAAACTGGGGAAAGAATATATGCGACTGACGTCGGTCTATGACATCTACTTTGCCAATGATGTGGAGGGAATCATTGGTCACGATATTGGCAACAGATCTACCACCTACACGCTGCTGAGCATTGCGGTGCTGATACTGGCCATCGCATTCATCAACTTTGTGAACTTCTTTATGGCGATGGTGCCACGGCGCATACGACGTGTGAATACGGAGAAAGTGTTTGGCTGCTCTACACGTCGCCTGCGCATGGGCTTTGTGCTCGAAGCCGTAGGACTGGTAGTGCTCGGCCTTCTATTGGCTGCCTACATCGTCTTTATGGTAGCGCCAGAGTTGACTGGGATGATTTCTACATCGGTTTTGCTAAGAGACAATCCGATGATAGCCTTGTCTATTGTTGGTGCTGGCTTTCTGCTTGCCGTGGTCAGCAGCATCTATCCTGCCTACTATATCACATCCGTGCCACCTGCCTTTGCCCTGAAAGGCACGTTTGGCAACACAGCTTCGGGGCGTCGTATGCGCTACGTGCTCTTGGGCATACAGTTTGCCATCTCCATCGCTCTCATCACCTGCACGTTGTTTATTCGCTTGCAACATACCTATATGATGCGTTACGATATGGGCTTCAACAAAGAGAACGTACTTGGGGTCAATCTCGGAAGCGGAAGTGCCACCAAATCGCGATGGGACTTCAATGCGCGTCAACAGTTTACCCATGAGCTGAAGACCAATCCGATGATTGTAGATGCAGCCTTTGGCTCGGAAAACTTCATTGCACCCACCCGCTCAACGCATAACAGAGTGACGGAGAAGGGTGATAACATCTTCTTTCAGTCCTATTCCGTGTCATATAACTTCCTTCGAGTTATGGGAATCGAACTGATTGAAGGACGTGACTATATGCCGGAAGACGAACAACAAGACGACAAGCAACTCTACATCTTCAACGAAACGGCACAGAAGGAATTTGGTCTGAAGGTAAATGAAGATTTGAACGGAGCTACTGCCATCGGTTTCTGTAAGGACTTCAAGTTCCGTTCCCTGCAATATGAAAGTTCTGCCTTTGCTTTCTGCGTAAGAGAGCATACAGGGTACATCAAGCATTGCTACGTGCGCACAACAGCAAACGCCGATATTGAAGCCGTGGAAAAGCATATCAAGGACTGTGTAACAAAGATGGGCGATGATGCGAACTCAATTACCATCGAGTTCTTCGATGAAGAGCTGGGCCGCCAATACGAGAAGGAGCGCGAGCTGAACCGCTTGATTACCATCTTTGCTCTCATCTCCATCTGCATCTCACTGATGGGAGTCTTCGGCCTCGTGTTCTTCGAGACCCAGTATCGCCGTCGCGAGATAGCCTTGCGCCGTGTACACGGAGCTCAGATAAGCGAGATACTGCGTATGTTCGTGATGCAATATGCCCGTATGGTGGGTGTGGCCTTCCTCTTTGCCGTGCCCGTGAGCTACCTCATCATGACACGCTGGCTCGAAGGGTATGCCTACCACATCCCGCTCTACTGGTGGGTCTTCGTCCTTGCCCTCCTCATCGTGCTCGTCGTCACCAGCGCTATCGTGTTGGCCCGCTCGTGGAAGGCGGCGAAGGAGAATCCCGTGAATGCGTTGTATAAGGAGTAAAAGGAGAGGTATGAATCAATAAAACAAACAAGCGTTTCTGTCATTTTGAGCAACGCGAAAAATCTCAACAACACACTCTGCGAGATCTTTCACATTCGTTCAAGATGACAAACAGACAAACAACAAGATTTTTCAAGCCTGTGACAAAAAATCACGCCTGTGATAATTCTTGAAAAAGGGACAAAACAAAAATACGTACAATGCAAACAATAAAAACACTATACTATTATGAAAGAGTTCTTTAAGAATCTCGGACGCTACAAAGTGTCGTCCACGCTCAACATCCTGGGCCTCGGCATCGCCTTCGCGGCAGTTTACGCCATCTTGGTACAGGTTTATTACGACCTTAGTTTCAATAGCAGCATTAAGGATGCTGACCGCATCGTACGCATTGACAAGCGCTTCTACAGTTGGGGCGAAGACAAATGGTTTGCCACAATGCCCGACCCTTTGGGGCTGCGATGCGGTGATGACGAACTGGTGGAGAGTTTCGGGCGACTGCAACGCAAGATACGGTGGGACAGTGACGGCACCATTGTCATTAACTTGGAGAAAGATAATGAGCGCCATCCCGTTAAAGTCGGATTCGCACAAGGAACGGTAGGTATCTTGAATACTTTGGACTTCAAGATTGTAGCTGGAAGTACATACAACTTCGAAAACACGGGAGGCATACTGCTTAGCGAACAATTTGCCAATATCCATAATCTCCAGACAGGCGATATCATATATGATGGAGACAGAGGAATATCGGTGAACGGAATATTCAAGGACTTCCCGAGAAACAGTGACTTCTACGGTATCCAGCTGTTCAATTGCATCCCCAACCAGAGTTTGAACACGAGTGAGGGAAATGAAATCTTCTATTGGTATTATAAGCTAAAGGATGCTAAGATGAAAGATGCATTCCTGAAGAATGCCTATATCAAGTTCCACGAGAGCGACAAGATAAGGGGGAATGCAGAAGACAAGACAACGCTGGATGACTATCGTAATACAATCGCTGACCTGCGCATTACCGCACTCGATGAGACCTATTTCTCGACTTGCCACTCGGAATCGAAAGTTGGCAATCGCTCTACTACCAATGTGCTGCTTGCCTTTGCGGTGATTCTTCTCATCATTGCATTTATCAACTTCATCAATTTCTTTATGGCAATGGTACCGCGTCGCATACGCCGTGTGAATACGGAGAAGATATTCGGCTGTCCTACGTGGCGCCTACGCATAAGCTTCGTGCTTGAGGCCATAGGGTTGGTATTGCTCAGTTTATTGTTGGCTGCGTTTATCGTCTTTATGACAGCGCCCGAGTTCAACATGACGCGTCTGCTTTCGGTGCCTGTCGACCTTAACGAGAACGTGCCTGTAGTGCTCATCACGCTTGGAGCTGGTATCTTGCTTGCCATCGTGGCCAGTCTGTATCCTACCTATTATATAACGTCCGTGCCTCCCGCCTTTGCTATCAAAGGTTCGTTTGGCAATACAGCGGCAGGCCGTCGCCTACGCTACGCATTGTTGGGCTTGCAGTTCTTTATCTCATTGTCGCTCATCACCTGCTCGCTTTTCATCAACAAGCAGTACCGCTTCTTCATGGACTACGACATCGGCATCAATCGCGAACATCTGCTGTGTACCGAAGTGCCGGTAGGACTGACCTACGAGGCCAATCGGGACAACTTTACTCAAATGCTCAAGGAAAACCCGATGATACAGGAGGTGGCATACACAGAGACCAATCTCATTGCCGAAAGCCGTCAGAGGTACAATTGCCACGCGGTAAAGGAGGATAAATCAATACTCTTTCAGATGCAACCTGTCACGTGGGACTTCCTCCATTTGATGGGTATCGACATTACTGAAGGACGCGACTTTGAGAAGCAGGACGAACAAGCACCTACCTCAATCTTTATCTTTAACGAAACGGCTCGAAATCAATATGATATAGGACTTGATACGGAAATAACATATCACATGAAGCCTGCCAAGATTCTTGGATTCTGTGAAGACATACACTTTCGTCCGTTGCAATACGAGCAGATGCCGTTAGCTTTCACCGTGATACCCGACAATAGAGGACGTGGCTATCCTCACCTTTATATCCGTACGGTACCGGGAGTCGATGTAGAGGCTGTAGAAGCGCACGTACGCGAGTGTGTAGGTCGTCTTGCTCCCAACGCCTATCTTGAAAACATCAAGGTACGATTCTTCTACCAAGAGTTGGGCGAGGAATATGAGAAGGAGAAGAAGGCCAATATGCTCATTACGGCATTCTCTATTATTTCCATCCTCATTGCCTTGATGGGAGTCTTCGGCCTCGTGTTCTTTGAGACGCAATATCGCCGCCGCGAGATTGCCCTGCGCCGTGTACACGGGGCGCAGATAAGCGAGATACTGCGTATGTTTGTGTTGCAATATGCCCGTATGGTGGGTGTGGCCTTCCTCTTTGCCGTGCCCGTGAGCTACCTCATCATGACGCGCTGGCTCGAAGGGTATGCCTACCACATCCCGCTCTACTGGTGGGGGTTCGCCACGGCCCTGCTCATCGTGCTCGTCGTCACCAGTGCTATTGTGTTGGCCCGCTCGTGGAAGGCGGCGAAGGAGAATCCCGTGAATGCGTTGTATAAGGAGTAAAAGGAGTGGGGGAGAGTGTGATAATTGGAAAAGACTGTTCCCCAAAGTCGTTTTTGGGGACAGTTTGATGGTTTTATTTGATTCCTCTCTGATTCAATGCCTGCTGGTATCGGCGGGCATTGGCATTATGTTCAGCTAAGGTAGAGGCGAAGTTGTGATAGCCGGAAAAGTCCTCCTTGGCACACATATATATATAGGAGTGCTTGGCGGGGTTGAGCACGCTCTCGATGGCTGCGATGCTCGGTATACGTATGGGGCCAGGTGGAAGGCCGGCATACTTGTAGGTGTTGTAGGGCGAGTCTATCGTGAGGTGGGCAAGGAGAATACGGCGTAGGTCAAACTTGCCATGGGCAAACTTCACCGTGGGGTCGGCTTGAAGCAGCATGCCGCGCTTCAAACGGTTGAGGTATAGCCTGGCAACGAGGGGCTTCTCATCGTTCTTGTTCGTCTCCTCATCTACGATAGAGGCCAGTGTAGTGACCTCGATAGGGGTGAGCCCTTGTGCTTGTGCCTTCTTCCTGCGCTCGGTGTTCCAGAAGGTGTCGTGCTCCTTCTTCATGCGGGCGATAAACTGCTTCGGCGACATGGTCCAGTACACCTCGTAGGTGTTGGGCAGGAATAGGGTAGGGAAGGTCTCTTCCGTGTAACCAAGGCTGTCGATAAGGTGATGGTCGGTCAGGATAGTGGCTATCGCTGCGGAGTCTGTCATAAGCTGCTTGCCCACAGCACCAGCCAGTCGGTCGAGCGTGCGCACCGAAGGAATTACGAGCCGCACCGGTGTCTGGTTGCCAGAGAGCAGTCGCAGGCAGATATCACGCATCGAATCGCCTGGACGTATGGCATAGTTGCCTGGCTTTATCCGTTCGTCATACTTATAGTATCTCATCAGAGGGGTAAATGCCATCATGCTACCTATCCCCTCTGCCGATGCCACTTTGTCTGCCATTGTGCTGGTGTTGTCTTCGGGATAAACTTGTATATAGCTGGTCTCTGCACCGCTCACCTGTGGACCCAATACCGTGTCGTATGCAATATAGCCCACTGCCGCTGCAGCAACGAGTAACACTGCCACTACTATACCCGTTATTATACGTTTTTTCATATTCACCATGGGCTTTAGAATATGTGTAAACTGACGTAGTGATTATCCTTTTCTGTATATTTCATCTCAATCATCACGTGACGATTTGCTGTTGTTCGTTTACAACTCCTCGCTCAAGTACCCTTTAGGTAGCTGACGGCAATTGTATTGCGAAGCCATAATCTCCCCGTAGGCTCCTGCTGAACGTATGGCGATAAAGTCGCCACGATGGGTAGCGTTGAGGTCGACAGACTTGCCGAAAACGTCGGAGCTCTCACATACAGGACCCACCACATCGTAGGTGAGCTCGGGCTCATCGGATGAGATGTTCTCGATGCGGTGATATGCCTGATACAGGGCAGGACGGATGAGGTCGGTCATGCCAGCATCGACGATGGCAAAGCGCTTGCAGGTGCCCTCCTTTATGTAAAGGACGCGTGTGATGAGACTGCCGCACTGGGCTACGATGCTACGGCCGAGCTCAAAATGGACGGTCTGTCCGGTCGTGAGGTGCAGGTGCTTGCGGAACACCTCAAAGTAGCTGTGGAAGTCGGGGATGTACTTGTGGTTGGGGTGTCCGTAGTCGACACCGAGTCCACCACCCACGTTGATGCTTCGGATGGGATACTTGCGGCGACTGAAGAGGGTGGTGAGCTCGTTGATGCGGTTGCACAGTGCCACGAAGTCAATCATGTCCAATATCTGTGAGCCTATGTGGAAGTGTATGCCCACGAAGTCGATATGAGGCAGGGCAATGGCTTGTTCGATGACGGCCTCTATCTGTTCGAGGTTAATACCGAATTTATTCTCGGCCAAGCCTGTTGTGATGTTGCTGTGTGTGTGTGCACCTACATTGGGGTTGATGCGAAGGGCGATGCGTGCCACCTTGTCCTTTTGTGTCGCCAGTTCGTTGATGATGAGTAGTTCGGCTTCTGACTCTACGTTGAAGCAGTGGATGCCGTAGTCGAGGGCGAGGTTTATCTCGCGGTCGCTCTTGCCTACACCGGCATATACCACCTTATGGGCAGGGAAACCTGCTTCGATGGCTGCACGTACTTCGCCGCCACTGACGCAATCGGCACCGAAGCCCGCCGCACTGATGATACGTAGTACCTTGGGATTGGCGTTGGCCTTGATGGCGTAGTGCATCTCGTACTCTGGATTGTGCCGAAGCTCCTCACGGATGGTGTCGAGAGTTTCGCGCAGTACCTGGGTGTCGTAATAGTAGAAGGGCGTTTCGATATTTTGGAAACGCTGTATGGGGAAGGTACCTTTAATCATCTCTTTAATTGTTAAACAACTTGTCGCTCAGTGCCTGTAAAGCACGTTTCTTGTCGCTCTCCTTGATGAGGAAGGATATGTTGTAGTTGCTACCACCGAACGAAATCATACGGACGGGAATGTCGCGCATGGCATCCATGGCGCGGGCTTCAAAACCGATGTTCTCCCAGTCCATATCGCCTACGACGCAAATGATACACATGTTGTGGTCGATGGTTACGGTACCGTACTTCTTCAGGTCGTGGACAATCTCGTTGAGGTGTTTGGTGTTGTCGATACTCATGGAAACGCCTACCTCGGAGGTGCAAATCATGTCGATGGGGGTCTGATAGCTCTCGAAGATCTCGAACACCTTGCGCAGGAAACCGTGGGCAAGGAGCATGCGGCTCGATTTGATTTTGATGGCGGTAATGTTTTCCTTGGCTGCTACGGCTTTGATGGTACCAGGGTCGGCCTCGTTGTTGATGGTGGTGCCTGGTGCTTCGGGCTGCATTGTGTTCAGCAACTTTACGGGGATGTTGGCAAATTTGGCAGGCTGTATGCAGGTGGGGTGGAGTATCTTGGCCCCGAAATAACCCAACTCGGCTGCCTCCTCGAAGTGAAGATGGCGCACAGCAGTGGTCTTGTCTACGATGCGAGGGTCGTTGTTGTGCATACCGTCGATATCGGTCCAAATCTGAATCTCGCGTGCTCCGATGGCTGCTCCGATGAGCGAAGCAGTGTAATCGCTACCGCCACGCTGGAGGTTATCAATCTCACCGTTGATGTTGCGGCAGATGAATCCTTGGGTAATATAGATTTGTGCTTTGGGACTGGCGGCCAGTACCTCGGTGAGCTTCTCCTTGATGTAGGCTGCGTCGGGTTCCCCGTTTTTGTCGGTGCGCATGTAGTCGAGGGCAGGGATGAGGTGTACGCTCACACCCTGCTCCTTGAGATAGTTGGTCACCATGTTGGTAGAGATTATCTCGCCTTGCGCCAAGATGATACGCTCCTCGATGGAGGTGAACAGCTGTTTGGTGAATGAACGGAGGTAATTGAACACATCGCGTACGAGTTCCGTGGTCTTCTGCTTATACTCTTCTGTGCTATACAGCTCACTGATATGTTTATGGTAGAGACCTTCGAGCTTGTTAATGACTTCGTTGGCACTGTCTGGATTGTTGTTGGCCAGGTAGCCACAAATTTCTACCAATGAATTGGTTGTACCCGACATAGCTGAGAGTACCACTATTTTGTTTTCTCCATCGTTGATAAGCGAGGCTACACCTTGCATACGCTGTGCGGAACCTACTGAGGTGCCGCCAAATTTCATTACTTTCATATAATATCAGTATTGTTTTGTTCTTAATTGTTTGTTCTTATTCCTGTCTTTCGGAGTTTTCTGGGTGCTCAGGAGCATTTGTTACTAACCTGTGTCCTTCGCAACGGAACACTTTGCCAGGATACTCCTCTATTAGTTGTAGGTTGTGGGTAGTCATAATGACCGTAGAGCCTTTGGCGCAGATATTGCGCAACAACTCTACAATCTGACGCCCCGTCTCGGGGTCGAGATTTCCGGTAGGCTCATCGGCAAGGATAATCTCTGGTGTGTTGAGGATAGCACGGGCGATGACGATGCGTTGTTGCTCACCACCCGATAGCTCATGGGGCATCTTATACCCTTTGGTGCTCATGCCGACCTGCTCCAGAACCTCTTCGATGCGAAGGGTGCGCTTACCCTTGTCGTTCCAACCGGTGGCTTTGAGTACAAAGTCGAGGTTGTCCCTCACATTACGGTCGATGAGCAGTTGGAAGTCCTGGAATACGATACCGATACGTTTGCGTAGTGCCGGTATCTGCTTGCGACGAATGCGTGCCATATCGTAGCCCAGCACATTGGCATTGCCGCTATGGATGTCGAGTTCGCCATACATCGTCTTGAGCAGGCTCGATTTGCCTGAGCCTACTTTTCCAATGAGGTATACGAATTCACCTTCTTGAACCTGCAGATTCACCTCTTCGAGCACGATATTTTCCTGTTGGCGAATCTCTACGTTCTGATAGTTTACCTGTGACACGTGTATATTTCTTTATTTTAATCCTGTGTAACAATCATTTTTTCTACGATAACACTGCCATCGGTGTATTGTGTCCGTACGATGTTGATGCCCTTCTGCGGAGTGTCATGGCATACGCCATTTAAGGTGTAATAGCTTGTTCTGGCGATAGTGCTTGGTGTTATGACCTCCTCGATATCACTGGCATTGGCAAAGAGAGCATCGACCTCATCGGCCGACAAAGCGTAATTGTATATGCGTAAGTCGTCAATTTCACCTTTGAACATGGCATCGCCCTTGAATTGGCTACGTCCTATATAATTGAATATGGGGCAAAAGTCTATAGGACGCAAGGTGATGTCGGAAGTGGATGCTTTCAGCTCTCCATTGATATAGGCCGCAATACTGTCATCACTGATGGTGAGCGTGATATGCTTCCAGGTATATGTCCCAAGTCTACTGATATCCATATATTGCTCGTCACCACCGTTCTTGATGGCAAAGCGCATCTTGTTGTTGGCGGCATTGGTGGTGAGGAACATATATTGGTCTTCTCCATTGCCAAAATCGAAGATGCGTTGCCAGTTACCGCTACCCTTCCAACGTACCCAAAGGGCAATGGTCATTTCACGGCGGTCGGCGATTGCCGTGGGTAGTTGCAGGTAATCGAGACTACCATCCAATGTCAGCGCTTTGTCACTTAGGTTTTCCTTCTTGGCCGTTAAATATGCGGCCTCGCCATAGTGTGCTGCATTCATCTTGTGTGATGTGATATCAGTCAATGTGTTCTCAAACTGGTATGATGCTATAAGGGCCTGCTCGTCGAGTAGAGCGGCTATCACCGAGTCGGAAGCCTCGGAGCGATTCATAGCACGGTCGATAGCCTTTATCTTATATATATAGCTGCGACCTTCAGTTACTGTATTGTCAATAAAGGCCGTGTCAGTAATATTGCGGGCTATAGTGTTCCATGCATAAGGTGCGCCCAGTGATGCATCGGCACGCAAAATGGCATATCCCGTCACGTCCGATTCGTTTACGGTATTCCATGATAGGTTGATGGTGGCAGCTGTAGCCTCGGCCGACAAGCCCATCGGTGCATCGGGGGCATTTTTCTCGCAGGTAGCGTTTGTCGGGAGCAGGCGCCATTGTTGGCGGTCATCACCAGTGAATGCATTCTGCTGAATGGCAGCACCATCAATGCTGCTTCCACTTGATACTTCAAGGCATTTCCCTGAATGGCGGCTAAATATATAGTAGTAGCCATCGCCGGCATATTGGAAATACCATTGCTCGTTAGCTCCTTTGCTTCCTGAATATAAGATAATACCGCCACCATTGGAGGTAGACCAGTTGTTTACATCTAATTGCGAGCCGTTTTTTACATTGGATATATAGAAATAGCTGAAGTCGCCACCTACACGACTATCTACAGGTGTGATATTCCATTGCTGATAGGTCTGCTTTTTATTGGCTCCCTGGCAGATGGCACTGCCGTTCGATGTGCTGCCATTCTGGGGCATTATCAGCTTGCGGCTCTTTTTGTTCATAAGGATAAACTTTCCTTCGGTAGGGGTTAAAGGCACATCCTCGCCGGCATGTATTTCAAGCACGCGCTCGGCGTTGGTCTGGCCTTTCTGATAACTGTCTATGGCACCTCCAGGAAGTTCCATAATGTATTCGTGCATCGGGCCATGTCCATCAAAATATGCCACCTTGTCTTTTGATACCACACGGTACGATGAGTTGTTGGCTTGTCGTTCCGAAGTGCCGCCAAAAAGCTGGATGCGTCCGTCAGGCATACGGTATACCGAGGCGGCTGTCCAGTGTGCACGGTCTTCGCCATAGGCAAGACGCTCGCCGAAGGTTGCTTGGCAGTACTGCCCACGGGCACGTCCGTCATACCCCCACCAGATACCTGTTTGCATTCCATATTCAACACCTACCATGGCTTCCATCACATTGTGTAGCTCGTCGGCCGTGGCATAGTGTCCGTTGGCGCGTACCGTTTCGAAGAATTTGGCATAGTTGTCAAACGAGCCGGCCAGCTGGTGCGTGTTGCCTTCGTCAAGGTAGGGGCTTAGTCCGTTATACCATTCGAGTGCTTTGTCACAGTTGAGTGTATTGCCGCCGCTCACACGGATGCTGTCAAAGAACTCATCTTCTGTCATCAGTCGGCATATTTCTCTGAAGTCGGCCATTGTTCCTTGGTTCCATGCTGCGAAGTCTGCTTCGTTGAACGGAGCGATGGACACCACATTGAATCCCTTGCTGCGGCAGTGGTTGACGGTAGCCTTAAAAAGCCTTATCCACTCGGCGGGTTTGCCTACATAGTTCTTTCGGTGTTGGGCAGCCTTCTTCTTCCACTCTTCCCATGCCTTCTCGTTTTCGAAATTCTTCAACTCGTTGTCGCAAAGCACTTCATGATCGCTATTGAGCGCAATGTCCTTAACACCCGAGAGTCTTATCAGGCGGAGGCGTTCGTTCAGGTCTTTCAGTTGTTCGGCACTCAGCTCGCCATTTTCGTCAACGAGATCACTTGGCTGGAACGACACACGTCCTGTTCCAAGATACTCCTTACCTATATGATTGGTTCCTCTTCGTATGTTGTCTTCACTGGACCATGCTGTGTCAAGTCCCCAAAGCACGGGAGTCTTCACTCCTTCATCGTCTGTGTTGAAGAGGATTGTCACATCGGTTTTCTGATTGGCTACCAAGTAGTCGCTTGCCGATGCGATAGAGCCGGTGCTTTCTTGTGCATGCAAAGAGGTTGTTGTGCCTAACAGGCACATGGCGTAGAGCAGATGCTTCTTCATAGTCCTTATACGTGATACCTTATGATTATAGGCTACGAAGTTACGCATTTTTTCACAAATGGCATAGATTTCTCTGATTTTTGTGGAGTTAGCAGAGAAACTTTGGGTGAAAAGCTGCTTCGGTAAGTTTATGCCATATAAGTAGCACCAGTAGAACATTCAGGACATATCCCTGTAATTACATAATTAACCTGTTGCACTTGATATCCTTCTGGAAGATCTACTTTAGGGATACGCTGTTCGAAGAGGCAGATGGTGCGTCCACATCGTAGGCAGCGGAAATGGGGGTGGCGGTCATCGTCGTTGCTGTGGTGATGTGAGTGACACACCTCGTAACGTGCCGATCCGCTACCATCGTTGATGGAGTGGAGCAGGTGCTGCTGCTCGAAGAGGGAGAGTGTGCGGAATATGGTAGAGCGGTCGGCCGGATAAAGAATGTCTTCTATTTGCCGGAGTGTCAGTGTCTCACCCGCTTCTACAAGGCATTTTAGAACCAGCAAACGCATGGCCGTAGGCTTAATGTTACGTGTCTGCAACAATTCTACAAGGTATTGCTCTGTATTTCTTTGCATGGTTACCTCTTTTTTCGTGTGGTAGTCTTCTTTTTCGTGGTCGACTTCTTGGTTATATTACGTGCCAATTGCGTGGCAAATGTCTTGGCGAAATAGGTGATGGCCGTAGTAGCAACGGTCGCGAGAATACTCTTTGAGGCTTTTCTCGATGGCTTTTGCTGCTTCGTCTCCTTTTGCATTGCTTTTGCCTCCTCTCTTTCGGCAGCCTCCTTCTCTTCCGCTGCAAGCGCTTGTTCGCGTTGTCGGATAATTTTTTCGGCGGCAGATTCACGATTGATGGCGGTGTCGTACTTGCCTGCTATTTTGGATGCATTGTTAATCCCTTTGCGTTGCTCTTCCGTAATGGCTCCTATCTGGCTGAGTGGAAAAAGGATTTTTGCACGTTCCACCATGGAGGGGGCACCCTTTTCATCAAGTAGGGACACCAACGCTTCGCCCGTACCTAATTCTAAAATCTCACGTTCTGTAGAAAAAGCTGGGTTGGGGCGGAAGGTTTGCGCTGCGGCCTTTACCGCGGCTTGATCCCTGGGTGTAAATGCACGCAAGGCATGCTGTATACGATTGCCGCATTGTCCGAGGATAGCCTCGGGAAGGTCTGATGGTGACTGTGATATGAAGTAGATGCCTATTCCTTTCGAGCGTATGAGGCGTACTATCTGCTCTATTTTGTCGGTCAGCGCCTTGGAGGTATCTTTAAAGAGCATGTGGGCTTCGTCAAAGAAGAATACCATTTTAGGCAGGTCCATATCACCTATTTCAGGCATTTTCTCAAATATACTTGTGAGTAGCCAAAGCAGGAAGGTGGAGTATAGCTTAGGTTGCAGCATAAGGCGATCCGCTGCAAGGATATTCATTACGCCACGTCCATTCTCGGTCTGCAATAAATCGAAAATGTCAAAAGCCGGTTCGCCGAAAAATTTGTCGGCTCCTTGCTCCGAGAGGGTCAAAAGCGCACGCTGTATGGCACCGATGGTTGCAGTTGAGACATTGCCATACATAGTGGAATAGCGGTCGCTGTTCTTGGCCACATAGTCGAGCATAAGTCGGAGGTCCTGCATGTCAATAAGGGGCAACTGTTCGTCTTCGGCTATACGGAAAGCAAGGGTGAGCACTCCTGTCTGTGTGTCATTAAGTTCCAACAGGCGGGCAAGCAGCATTGACCCCATGCTGGCTATCGTAGTACGCATCGGGTGTCCCTGCTCTCCATATACATCATAAAAGCGAACCGGACACCCCTCGAATCTCAAAGCCGCTGGGTCAATCCTGAACTCCGCACATCGCTTTTCAATGAAACCGCTTAGTCTGCCCACCTGCGAAATGCCAGAGAGATCCCCCTTCATGTCGGCCATGAAGCAAGGTACGCCGGCTTGTGAAAGGGTTTCTGCAAGCACCTGTAGAGTCACGGTTTTTCCTGTTCCCGTGGCGCCTGCTATAAGACCGTGGCGGTTGGCCATCTTGCCAATAAGGTGAATGGGACCAGCACTTGAATGTGCTACATATAGATTACCATCTTTATACATATCGTATGGTTTGTTATTCTCATTATTAAACTATATGTCTGCAAAAGTAGACCATTTTGTTGTTTTAAGCAATAGGAAAAGATGAATTCTACATTTTTTTTCTTTTGCTTGGCAACACAAATAAATCGATGTTTATCTTCGCTTATTCGAAATTTTGCATTAATTTTGCGGCAAGAATGAGAAATTTAGCTCGACATATTGAACTGTTGCTACGTGACAATGATTGTGTGATACTACCAGGATTCGGTGGCTTCATTGCACAGACAGTGCCAGCTTACTATGTGAGTGAAGAAGCATTGTATTATCCCCCATCGCGTAGTATCTGTTTCAATGCTGCCATCACGATGAACGACGGACTGCTGGCGCAAAGCTACATGAAGAGCTATCAGGTAGATTATGCGCGTGCAAGCTATATGGTTGATGTCGCTATAGAGAAGTTGTGCGATGCTTTGGATGAAGAGGGCATGGTGACACTTCCACATATAGGGACAATCAAGCAAGACGTATACCAATCTATACAATTCATCCCCGAGGAGGCTGGTGTCAGTTCGCCCCTTCACTTCGGATTAGGTTCATTCCTTATCAAGGAATTACACCTGCTGCACGAGTCTACTGAGGCTTCTAAGCAACCTCAGTCAGTCATCACACACACAGCAAAGACTATCGACGTACATATCAACAAGAGTGTGCTTCGACAAGTGATATCGACAGCTGCTGTATTACTACTACTATTGATGGTTTCGCTACCCATAGGCAATCATAAGCCTACGGATATAGCTTCCCTGCATTTGACCGACGTGATAGCTACCCCTGTAGTTAAGCAGCAAGCACCAATCCCCGCCGTAGAGGCAACAATTATAGAAGGTGACCTTGCAGTGGATGTCACAACTGTTGACACTGTTGCAGCAATGTCTCACCTTATTGTGCCGACAGATATGCCTGTGATTGAAGAGGCAATAGCTGCAGAAACAATCACGGATGAAGCCATCCAACCTGCAGAAATAGCTGCAGAGATACCTCAGGCCAGTGCTGAGGTTCTACCCGAAAAGGTTTATCATGTCATTGTTGCCAGTTTGCCCAACCATCGTGGTGCCGAAGAAACAATGAACCAGTACATCAATAAAGGGTATCCTAATGTATCGTTGGTAGAACGCGACAATCGCATCCGCATATCGCTGGTGCAATTCACCGATAAGGACGAAGCCAACAATTACCTCAAGGAGTTGCGCCAGATTGATGCATTCCAAAGTGCCTGGCTACTCGCTGTGCGCAATTAAGAATACGCTTTTATGAAAAGAGTCCGTTGTCCCAAGTGCGACCATTTTATCCAGTTTGACGAAACCAAATATGCCGACGGCCAGTCGCTCGTATTTGTATGTGATAATTGCCAGAAACAGTTTGGCATACGTATAGGTGTGAGCAAACTGCGTGCCCTGCAGAAAGAGGAGTCAAAGACCAATTCCCTATCAGAAGAGCAGCAGGCCGAGAGTGTAGGTACCATCGTAGCTGTAGAGAACGTGTTCGGCTTTCGTCAAGAGCATCCGCTTCATTTGGGCGACAATGTCATTGGCCGTCGTAACAAAGGCGACGAAGTGGATATACCCATAGAGACTAACGACCCCAGCATGGATCGTCGGCACTGCATCATCAATGTGAAACGCGGCAAAGGGGGCGGCTATGTATATACTGTGCGTGACAACGACAGCGTCACCGGCACCTTTGTCATGAATGAGATTCTTGGGGCAAAAGACCGTCTGCGCATTGAAGATGGAGCTGTCATCACACTTGGTGCCACCACCCTCATACTTCACGATGTAAAAGAATAGTATTGGCTGTAATATTATATCGCCAATATCTTTGACTCCACATCGAAGGGGCAAAGATCATCCATGCGCATGGCATCAACAGCTATTCGTGTCAGTTCTTGTGCATTGGCATAAGGGATTGACTCCTTATCGGCAAAGTAGCGTCCAGCATCAAGCATGCATTGTTCCGGGATTAAGCCTATCAGTTCGGTGCCTGTCACCTCATAGCCCAGTTCTTGAGCCACCATACACACCGTTTCATACGCCTTATGTATAGGACAAAGCGTGAAGTCATTGATGTTCATTGATACTTGTGCACAACCATACTCCTCAATGTACCAACCTATAGCTTTGCATCCGCGAAGTAGTCCTGGACGACGCACTTTCTTGCCTTCTGCATCACGTAGGGTATTGCCCTCGGCATCTCGCAACACCTCACCACTGGCTCGCACACGAGCCGCAATGGCTGCGGCCACATCACGAGACGCTGTATTAAGATTAAAGTTTACGGCAATTAGGAAATTACGTGCTCCCACCACTGTTGCTCCCGAACGTGCGGCTTGCTCTGTGTATTCTCCACCACCAAAATCAGGACGCATCACTGGGTCATCCATCTTCTCGCGCAATCCCTCATACTCACCACGGCGACAATCGGCCAGATTGGTATGTTCGGCACAGAAGGCTGCAGCCTCGTAGCAATAGGTAGGTATAGCCAGTTCTTTGTATATGTGTTCGGCCAACGCGCGTGCCAACTCGGCACATTCGGTTAGCGAGATACCCTTCAAGGGGATGAGCGGCAACACGTCGGTAGCCCCTATACGAGGATGCTCGCCATGGTGGTGACGCATATCGATGAGTTCAGCGGCACGCTTCACCATACGGAAAGCAGCTTCCACCACGGCATCGGCAGGACCCACGAACGTTATTACCGTACGGTTGGCCGCCTCGCCACGATCTATGTGCAATACGCGAACGCCATCGACCGAGCGTATAGCATCGGCGATGGCGTTAATGGTTTCGATACTGCGTCCCTCACTAAAGTTGGGCACGCACTCAACGAATCGAGTGTTCATCATTCAGATTTAGAAATCATATTTAACCATTACACACACACGGTTGTTTTCAACCCAGTAGGTGCTATTAGAAAGCATGGAGACTTTGCCGTCTGCCTGATAAACACCATGAGCCGCAGCAGTATGTTCATACTCAAGACCAATTTGCATGTTCTCCACCTTGTAGGTTACGATAGGCGAGAAACGATAGGCTTGGGCCAATCCTGTATTGTTTCGAACAACGGGAGTCTCTATATACTCATCTCCAGCCGAGCCATAATTCTTCATCCATCCGGCAAAGAAGCCGTAGCGAAGTTTCTTGCCATACATCATGGTTATCCATGCCGAACCGAGCTGCATAGGCTCGTAAGTATATGAACCATTGTCCGATATTTCCACGATGCCGAAGCCTGTAGGTTGCTGCATGTGTGAGGTGTTTTGTCCATACACAGCCTTGGCGCGGACTGTGAGGTCATCTGCCTTGAGCGAACCGAATGCCATAGCCGAGTAGCTGGTCAGGCGTTCATTGACAAACCTGTTATCAGCCACCACACGCGGAGCTATCGTAGACGCATTTACACCAAAGCCTCCCGAGAGGTGCTTGCCTTTGGCTGTCATCCCTACAAAGAGCTCGGGTACAAGTGCATTGCGCGAATACACATTTGAAGTCTTTCCATCAAGTCCTACCGAACCGTATTGGAATTGATAGAGGGCAGCGACAGTAAAGGTGAGTGAGGTTATGGGAGAATAGTTGTAGCGCACCTGTGGCGATCGGTTGAAGGGGTTGAACGGCGCTCCCGTAGCCAAACTGAACACTTCGGGCATCAGGTCGCCTGCCATCGGATGCCAAGCTTGGCCAACGAGCAAGTCCGACCTATCCCAAGCCAACTTGGTATAAGCTTGACGGATGCGGAGATTGAAAGCCGATGAGCTGGAAGCACCGCAAAAGTCCGACTCAAACTTGGCCGATGACTTTGCGCCCCAGATCTCAGGTCCCGTGACATTCATACCAAAGCGAGTAGTGATAGACAGGAAACGTACCGAAGGAATAGCATTGAGATCCTCTCCATTGGCATTCAGCTTCTGGGCATTGGGGAGCATATTGAACAGTCCTTCGTTCGACTGAACACAACTGCGCGAATCATACGTGAAGTAGTTGCGCACAAAACCATACACCTCGGCCTTCACCGCCTTGTCTTGCGCTGAGGCAGCCAAACTGCCTAAGGCAAACAAACTGACAATCAATATCTTCTTCATACTTAACATTTATTATAGGCAAAATTACAAAATACTATTCAAAAAGCCTATAAATTGTAGAATAAAAGTAGGTTTACAACCTGTACTTTATCGGATGCTTACGCATCTCTGTTCCATCATATATATACAGATAGGGGCACGGTACCTGCCGTGCCCCTATTCCTTATTGTCCGTTACGGTTGATTTACACTCGACCGTCGTTTGTGTCTATTAGTCCCAGAGGTCGCCCCAGCCACCGCGGCGGTCGTTGGTT
>Ga0233360_1000052_pt1 | contig 32801 bp, 16 predicted proteins | sample ElkDunMinimDraft_20_FD_180671 | JGI IMG/M metagenome (GOLD analysis project Ga0233360, IMG submission 180671) | Fecal eukaryotic communites from dung pellets of Tule Elk in California, USA - Elk Dung A0 | ecosystem: Host-associated > Mammals > Digestive system > Large intestine > Fecal | place...
AACTGAGCCGCGATAGCAAGGAATGCCTCATTCTCACGCTGTGAGGTACCCACCACACCGACCACCGGGAGGCCATCGGCACAAAGGCGGAAATACCGGCGGTTTGAGCCTGCGGGAGTGAGCGACTGGCAAGTCCGTGCCGGGCACCCGGCATATTGCAAAAACAGTTGTTGTAACTTTTCCATCTTCGTTGGTCAAATTGCATACAAAATTAGCAATAATTACCGATATTCTCACCGATTATTGCTACTTTTGCATATATTTTCGTGACATGAAGAGCAAAACAAGAAACCCTTGGACATGGGTACCCTCACTCTACTTTGCCGAGGGACTGCCCTACGTTATCGTCATCACCCTCTCCGTGGTGATGTACAAACAGTTGGGATTGGGTAACGCCGAAGTGGCCTACTATACAGGCTGGTTCTATCTGCCGTGGCTCATCAAGCCGCTGTGGAGTCCCTTCGTGGATCTGCTCAAGACCAAGCGCTGGTGGATAGTGGCCATGCAGCTGCTGATGGGAGCGGGTATGGCCGGCATTGCCTTCACGCTACCCGCCGAGGGTTGGCTACACTGGACCTTGGCCATTTTCTGGCTGCTGGCCTTCAGCTCGGCCACACACGATGTGGCGGCCGATGGCTTCTACATGATGGCGCTCGACGAGGGTCACCAGTCCTTCTTCGTGGGTATACGCAGCACCTTCTACCGCTTGGCTACATTGGCCGGACAAGGCGGCATGTTGATTGTCGTCGACTGGCTCATCCGTCACTACGGCAATGAACGCGAGGCTTGGACAATGGCCTTCGGTATTGTTGCCTTATTGTTTGCGATTGTCGGGGCATACCATCTGCTGATACTCCCCCGCCCCAAGAGCGATGCCGGTCACAACTTTGCCGCCCGTGACCTGCTGAAGGAGTTTGCCCACACGTTCGTCACCTTCTTCCAGAAGAAAGGTGCCGTGCCGGCATTGCTCTTCATGCTGCTCTTCCGCTTCCCTGAGGCACAATTGGCCAAGATGAGCATTCCTTTCCTGATGGATCCTGTCGCAGAGGGCGGATTGGGGCTGACGCTGGAGCAGATTGGCGTGATACAGGGCACGCTCGGCCCCATAGGCCTCACACTCGGCGGCATACTCGGCGGTATATGCATCTCGCGCCACGGGCTCAAGCGTTGGCTATGGCCTATGGTATGGGCCATCTCACTGCCCGATATCGTATACGTATACCTCAGCTATGCACAGACGGCCAGCCTGCCCGTCATCTCGACCTGCCTCTTCATGGAGCAGTTCGGCTACGGCTTCGGCTTCACCGCCTACATGCTCTTCCTTATATATTACGCACGAGGCACCCACGAGACAGCCCACTATGCCATTGCCACAGCGTTTATGGCGGCCGGCATGATGCTGCCCGGCATGATGGCAGGTGCCCTGCAGGAGTGGATGGGATACCAGGGATTCTTCATCTGGGTGATGGCGTGCTGTGCTGTGACCTTCATCGTATCGGCCTTTCTGAAGATTGAGGCCGGGTTCGGAAAGAAATCGTAGGACATACCGGCACTAAAAGTATTCCCAATTGTACATTGTAAATTGTCTAATTGTAAGTTCCCCAGATGAATGCAATGATATTTGCCGCCGGGCTCGGCACCCGATTGAAGCCCTATACGGACGACCGTCCCAAAGCGATGGTCGAGGTGGCCGGTAGTCCTATGATAGCCCACCAGCTGCTACGGTTGCGCGCGGCAGGTTTCCGTCGCGTGGTCATCAACGTGCACCACTATGCCTGTCAGATTATCGACTATGTGAATGCCAATGAAGGCTTCGGACTTAACGTGGCCTTCTCTGACGAATCAGGCAGCCTGCTCGACACCGGAGGCGGCATACGCAAGGCGCTCCCTCTCTTCGGCACCGACAGCCCCATACTGATACACAATGTGGATATTTTCTCCAATGCCGACCTCGCCCTGCTATACCGCCACCACCAAGACAGCGATACCGAAGCCTCGCTCCTCGTGAGCCGGCGCAACACCTCACGCTACTTCGTGTTTGACAAGCAAGACAACCTCGTGGCATGGAAGAACATGCAGACAGGCGAGGTGCGTACATCCCATGAGAGCAAACGAGAGGCACTGACAGCCCTTGACGGCGACGATGAGGAGTTCCGCCTGCGTGCTTTTGCCGGCATACATGTCATATCACCGTCGCTCTTTCCGCTATTGGAGAGGGGCGATGAGGTATTCTCCATCACCAGTTTCTACTGGCAGCATGCCGCCACACGCCGCATACGGGGCATAGAAGCTCCCGACGGATTCCGCTGGGTCGATGCCGGCAAGCCCGAGGCACTGGCCAAGGCAGCAGAGATAGCAAACTCTAAACATTAAACATTAAACCCTAAACAAAATGAACAAGGTCTCGGAAAACCCTTCAAAAAACCGAACCGTCAGCGCCACACCGCTGATGGTTGTCACAGCGCTCTTCGTGACGCTTTACTTAGTGTCCAACATCATGGCCGTCAAGGTCATCAGTCTCTTCGATATCTTCTACTTCGATGCAGGCACCATCACCTTCCCCTTTGCCTACATGCTGGGCGATGTGCTCACCGAACTATGGGGATTCCGCACAGCCAAGCGGGTGATATGGCTGACATTCGTGTGCAACATTGTGCTGGTCATCTGCACGCAGATTGGAGTGTGGCTTCCCTCTCCCGACTATCTGGCCGATACGGCTGCCGCCTACAACCACGTATTCACCTACGTACCCCGCATTGTGCTGGGCTCATTGGCCGGTTTCCTTTGTGGCGAGCTCTCCAACGCCTGGCTTATGGAACACATCAAGATTAAGATGCGTGGCCGCCGCTTGTGGGTACGCACTATCGGCAGCTCTGCCGTAGGCTATATGTTCGACACGCTCCCCTTCGTGCTCATCGCCTTTGCCGGTGTCGTCAGCACACACGACCTCATCTACATGCTGGTGTTCCAGTACGTATCGAAACTCTCCATCGAAGCCCTCTTCGGCACGCCTATGGCCTATGCCGTGATACGCTGGATGAGAAAGCGGGTGCCAGGTCAGGAGCTATGGGTGAAGAACGACGAATAACCCCTCACCACCGCGACGAAGCCCTTGCCCAATGGGTTGCCCGTGAGGCATACCCCATCCTACAGGTGTTTTGATGGCATAGAAATATTTATCGGCAACACCGACTTAGGAGTGGGCTAACCCCTTGCCGGCAACATCTATAGACGGAAAGAATCGTCTACAGATGACAAGCCCATCATCTATAGACGATATTCCTTACGGACGGAAGATTGGATATATCCGCCGTAACGTTAGTTTTAATTCTTAATTACTCCTCGCCACCCCACAGATCGCCCCAGGAGCCGCGACGATCGTTACCAAGCATCTCGTTGCCAGATTCATTAACTACAGCGATACTTGCTGCCATCATCTCTACTGTCTCGATGCTCATGATCTCCATCTCGGGAGTGATATATGTTTTCTTGTCCATTGTCTTTATCTATTTTATAGTTTACGAATCGGACTTCTTACTTAATAATCTTTTTGCCATTAACGATGTAGATACCCTTCTCCATCTTCTCTACGCGGCGGCCCAAGAGATCGTAGATGACTGCTGAATTCTCAACGTTCAATTCTGAGTTCTCTATTCCAGTGGTGCCCTTGCGGATGCGGATGGCCTGTACCTGGCCCTCTACTGCGAGGTATGCCTTGAAGCCGGTGAGGTTAGTGCCGGTGTATTGCTTGAAGGCAACACCATCCTCGTGGCTCTGCAGGGTGTATACGGTACCTTCCACAGAAGAGGTTGCTACGGTCTCAGTAGTACCAACGAGGTTGTTACCCACAATAGCGTCCACACCATCAGTCATGGCGAAGTTATAGGTTTTGGCTGCGCCCTCGAGTATCACGGCTGTGTTGGCAGGTATAGTGGTGCTTACCTCATTCAGCGTGAGCCACTCACCCTTGAGTGTACCCGTGTAGGCCTTTACGCCAGTAGGAATAGTGAGTGCTACGGGAGCGTGCAAGGTAGCATAGCCTGCTGCGCCAACAGCTACGGGTAGTTCGGTAACCTCTTCGAGAATCAAGTCATGGGCTACACAATTATTGCTGCTACAGTGGTCAGTGAAGTAATTTACCCCGCTGACGTTGGCATGCACGTATGAGGTACAAGCTATGTTGTATTTTCCTCTGACACGTGTGCTGGCACTGAAGGTTGCCGTGGTCTTACCGCCAACGGTTTGCAAGCCACGGTCGTTATCCACCTCACGCAAGCATTGCCCTGCAGCGTAGGAGTACAACGCACCATCGTAGTAGAGCCATATGGAGGCACTTCCTGTCTCAGCGGTGAACTTCACTCCCTTAACGATTGATGCTACCCCCTGCATATAGAGTTTGCCTACATTGCCGCCATAGTCGTATGCTACGCGGAAGAACTGGCCAGCTTGAGGAAGGTTCAGCACAGCTCCAGTTAACAAAGCCTTGTAGGTATTCAGCTCATTGAGCTTCACGCTACCACTGTTCTGCATGGCGGTCTTGGCGGTTTCGAGAGTACCCTTATCGACCTCGGCAGGTGTGTACTTTCCCAGCCCATCGCCCAACGAGCCTAATACCTCGCCTACCTCAGCAATCAGTGCCTCGAAATCGGGTGCTTCTACAAACTTCACCCATGCGCCCTGGTGGCTAGTATTAGTACTATAAGTTACATATCCATTACTTACTGACCATGCCATGAGATATCCATTATTGCTCACGATACCATACTCACCTCTATAGCTGTTACTACGACCATCTGCGATGCTGAATGCAGTGGCTTCGCTGAGGTCACTGGTATATTTTACAATCTCTTCTCCATTATTACCAGTTGCCGTGGCTGTAGTCTTTATGTATTGACCATTCAACTTATTCTTCAGTTTGAACGTGAAGCCATTGTCCACATTATAGATAGCCCAACTGATTTTGTCGGCATTATCACTTGTGTTATATTGGCTGTTACCGTATACATACACATCCGTGCTTATCTTGACAACATCGCTATTTGTATCTGCTGACATGTAAACAGGATAACCGTTTTCATTCGTATTCGACGGGAAGTAGATATTGTGCCAAACGGTGGTTTCCGCATTGCTCACCTTGAAGGGGAGTGTCACGCTGTTGGTGTAGGTGTACTCCTGACCTTCGAGGCTCAGATTGGCGTTGTCGCCCAATGTGATGAAGGGGTACTTCGCGGTCATTGCCGCAGCGATGCCGTTGAGGGCACAGGTGAGCTGGTCGCGATATTCGTTGCCCTCGGTATCGGTGAGTGCCACGTTGACTGCCACCTTAGCACTGAGGTCGGTATTCGGGCTGAAGTAGTTGCCCTTGGTGATGTTCTCGATGGTGAGGGGGAGGTATACCATACAGTAGCCCTTAGCCTGATCATCACCATAGCAGGGAGCCTCCTCGAAGAAGAAGGCAATCTTGTCATCGTGTTGCAAGCTCATAGTACTATAAGCACTCTGCTGGGTGCTCACCTGCAAGCCTTCAATCCAGTTCCCAGCAATCTGCGATGAGGTGTAGCCGGTATTATCCACCTCCTTGTACCAAATGGTCACATCGCGACGATCGTAGAGGCCACTACCACCCTTGGGCTGCGACTGCAAGAGAAGCTTCACGGCTGTTCCGTCCGCCTTCTTGGCATCAACGAGGAAAATCTCACCATTACAAGTGTTGCTGCCACCATTGGGGCAACCATTGGCATTACCATTCCAAGAACCTGCATTTGTAGCCTTGTCAGAGTAGGTGAACACGTTGAACTGACGGCCGCCTTCACGACGTATGCTGAGGAGAATCTGTCCGCTGGGAAGTATCTCCACCTTAGGTTCGTCGTTGTTAGCAAGGTGCGTCTGGCTACCACCGAGGATACTCCAAGTAAGACCAAAGTCATCAGTATAGACAACGTATATACCATTGTTTGTACCATTCTTCTTCACCAGCACGGCACCATAGATACGTGCATTGCCTGTATTGTTATAGTTCTCATCTACTGCCAACTTACCGCTACCGAAGAAGAGTGAATATGCGCTATTGATCGTAGCATCGACATTGATAAAGAATGTTTCAGAGATATCTTGGGGCGCTGTCCATGTTGCACCATTATCCTCACTGAAGATGCGTACGGTGCGGTTGTGTGCCGTTGCACTACCATTACCGAACATCACATCGCCCGCAGCACCCATCACGAGTACCTTCTGACCCACTACGGCAATGGCGGCATCGCCGTAGGCACAGTCGTCAGCACCTCGCACTCCCGAGCCTGCCGCAATGGTCTTTGTGATGCTCCAGGTCTTACCATTGTCATCGCTATAACGCATCACCAAGTCAATACCGGGGTTAGCTGTGCCAAAGTTGTAGCGGCCTATGTCGTCCAGACTGTGACGATAGTCGCTCACGGCAATGATACGTCCCGTGCTTGTGGTTGCAATGGCAGGGATACGGTATGAGAACTCGTCATCGTCGTAGAAGAGGGTTGCCTCATCGGTGGTGGTGAACTTGGCGATGAGGGGGTTCTCTTCGGTGATGCTGCTCTTCAGTGCCTCTGTGAGGGTGAAGCTCTTGCCCAAGCTCTGCCCGCCCACATAGTAGCCTTGGAACTCGAAGCCACGATATGCCCGGGTGAAGTCGATGGTCGTCTCCTTGGTGCCATCATAGTCGATATATGCCACGCCAGCTCCTCTCTTCAGGTTTGTGGTGATTGCACCCGCGCTACTTGTAGCTCTTGCACTACCGAAGTGGGTGTTGGGGTTCTCCTCCTCCAGCCCTTCCACGTCAGCCGTGATAGCGAGCCTCTTGTCGTAGGCCTCTACCAGGTCTGCAATGGTCGCGAGGGCGGCCTCGGTCAAGGCACCTACCAAGGTCACCTTATGGTTGCTACCGTCGTCATTAAGGGTATTCCATCCCCCGGTCCATGTGATGAGTCCTTCCCCGTGGACAGTGCTGTGGTTTACCACACCGGCATTGTCTGTGGAGAACATGATGGGATAGTCGGCCGAGCTGCTCTGCTTGAAGGTCAGCACCTTTCCCGCAGGACTGTCGGCAAAGGGTACCGAGGTGTTGTTGCTGCTCTGCACGCCCATAAACTTCTGCTTGCCGAGGTTGTAGAGGTAGTAGTTGCCGTTGTTGGACTTGTATACCGTCCACTGGAAGTATGCATTGCTGGCCGATGCTGCAGGGTCAACAGTCGTCCTTGCCGTAGAAATCACATTATCGCTGCTTGCAGTAGCCCCCATCCAACCACGTAAGGTGACGAAGGTGTAGATGCCTCCATTGGTAAACTCCCCGGCATTGCTGATGGGGATATTCCCCGTAAGGTCAATGAGGTTGTATTGACAACCGCCGTCGGTCGTGTTGTATGCGTTGGAGAAGCCGCTGCTGTTGTAACCCCAGTTGTACACCTTATAGCCAAGAGTGCTGTTGTTTGTTTGGTTCAGCTGCGCGTTGTTCAGTGTAGAGGTTATGATGACATAGCCGTTGGTGGCAGCACGCTTCACAGTCCAGCCGGCAGTGGGCTGTCCGGCTACGGCATTGATAGCGCTATTGTTGCCGCTTGCCGGCGACAGATAGGTGCCATCGGCCAGGTTGATGATGTCGTACGTGTCATCGTTGCGTTCCACGAACTGCCAGATAGAAGCCTTTGTCGCTGGGTTCTGCTCGCCAATAACCGCACTGCCGGCACCTTTTCCTGTGGGATAGCGGTTATCGCGAAGCGGGGTATACATGCGGTAGTAGTGACCGCTCACGGGCTGGTTCATGTTGTCGCTGGTGAGCGATGCGGTGAAGGCCGTCCATGTCTCTTCGAGTGCCGCCACCTGTGCGGCACGCTCCTCGGCGGTCTTTGCCTCATCGTAGGTAGCCTCTATCGCGGCTATCTCACTGTCGAGCGTGGCGGCAGCGCTCTCAGGCCACAAGCCTACGGCTGTGCCGATGAGGGCTCCACGGTCGCGCTTGATCTCGCTCACCTTGGCCGCCACGGCTTCAGTAGTCTCGTCCATACACTGGTTGGGCGAGTAGATGAGGCCCTCCACGGCATTCTTCCCTTCGAGGTCGGTGAAGACACAGGTAAACATCCACTTGTTGAGGCGTACGCCGTCGGCACCCACGTAGGGCAGCTTGATGAATACCTTGTTCCAGCCCTCCCTCAGCTCTACCTCGATGGGCTCGCGAGCGGTGAAGTTCTCGTTCTGGAGGTCGTCCTCATTGGTGGGGTCGGTGTTAGGGTTTACCCATGCAGGAGGATCGATGCGTGTGCCGTTAATCCAGATGTCTGACCCCTTGCGGTCCCACTTACCGGCATAAGGGGTCTTGTCGTGTTCCGAACGTCCGTAGTTCTGGAACTCGATCTGTGCACCTACGGTCTGTGCCTCGGGTGAGTACACGTATGTCCATGCGTATGCGGTACTGTTGCTGTGGTTGGTAGTGCCATAATAGGTGGGGATGGTGTTGTTGCCCCACGTGTGGCGCAGGTAGATACCGGCACCGGTAGCCATGCCCGTGTAGTAGGTCTTTCCCTCGTGGATGAAGGTCTCGGGGATGAGTCCCTCATCGTCGGTGCTTGTGGCGTATTGATCGGGGGCGAAGGTGGCTCCGCTGTTGCCGCCATTGGGGAAGGGGTCGGTGATGCGCCAGCGCACGTTGGTCTGCTTCACGTAGGGGATGGGCTCATCCTTCAGTGAGTGGGCCTTGTGGAAGAGGAAGCGCGTCTCCCAGTCCTTGAACTCCTCGTACACCTCGCCCGAATTGGGGAGTGTGGTGCCGAGCTTCTCTATGTATCCGGCTTCGCCATTGGTGCGGCCGCCTATCCAGGCACGCTCGGCACTGGCCAGCACGTTGGCATACATGTTGTTCTGCTTCACGATATCCTCCTCGGTGGGAGTCTTACGGTCGTTCCAGTAGGCCGAGATGGTACCGGCTATCTCCTCGGAGCCCTTGTCAGCATAGTAGATGTTGCTCTTGTAGATGCCCACCACATCGGCAAACACGTCGAAGTGGTTGGTGTAGTTGTAGCGGCAGTCGATGTCGGGAACGCCCGTGATGTCTGTTCCGCGGCTGCTCCACATCTGCGTCATGTCGGTCATGGTGCTGTTGATGGCGACACCGCTGATGGGGTTCCATACCACCATCTTGCGCCCCAGTGTCTCGCGGATGTGGCCGGCCATGATTTCAAGGAATCCCTTGCCGTCCTTCGTGTAGGTGATAGCCTCCTCATCGGCACCGATATGGATGTAGGGTGCATCGGGGAATACGTCGGCAAGCTGGGTGAGCACCTCCTTCAGTACGGCTACGCCCTCATCAGTCTGCATGCTGTATCCCATGGCACGCTCGAAGGCGTCGCTGTGGCCGGGCATGTCAATCTCGGGGATGATGGTCACACCGCGCTCCTTGGCATAGGCAGCCACTTCGCGGCACTGCGCCTGGGTGTAGTAGTCACCGGCAAAGCGGGTCATGCTCTCGGTAGAGGTGAGCTTGGTGTAGTCGGGCTCTGCCGCGGGGTCGCTGTCTATCACCTCGAAGCGCCAAGCCTGGTTCTCGGTGAAGTGCCAGTGGAAGGTATTCACCTTGAAGCGCGAGAGCAGCTCGATATGCTTCTTCAGCTCATCCACACTGATGAACGAGCGGCCCACATCGTGCATATAGCCACGCAGCTTGAAGGCAGCCCAGTCGGTAATCTCCACCGTCTCGATGGCCTCATTGCCTTCATCGTAGCCCTCGGCCAATTGGGCGAGGGTCTGTGCAGCGCGGATGACGCCAATAGGCTTCACAGCCTTGATAGCAATCGCATTCTCGGTCACCGTGAGCTGGTAGCCCTCGTTGTCATAGCCTTCGAGGGTATAGTCGTAGGCTCCTTCGATGCTCTCCACCATCTCTACGGTGACGGTAGCCGACGCACCGTCCTCTATGGTGCATCCGTAGTCGGTGAACACCTCCTTGAGCGCCACGGTATTGTTGGTGTCGGTGATGGTCACGGCGCGGTGCAGCGCAAAGGGAGTGCCCTTGGTCTCGGTGAGCGAGTGCACCTTGGGCAACAGATGATCCACCTTGGCCTGAATGCTCAGGGGGAGGCACAGCATCAGAGCGATGAGTGCCGGGAAGAAAAATTTTCTCATGGGTTGTGTTATAGTTTATGGTTGGTATTCAGTCGGTTGTGTCTTTCTTTCCGCCATGTGCCATATAAAGCACAGAATTAGCGCACAAAGATAGTAATTCTTTATCAATCAACCAATAAAAGACTTGTTTTTCTTGCAAGCATAGACGAAAGCAGGGGCGCGACCATGCGGTCTCGCCCCTGCTGCTATCTATTGTGACAGTTCCTGGCTTATTCGCCTTCGCCCCACAGGTCGCCCCATGAGCCGCGACGCTCGTTACCGAGCATCTCGTCACCGCTTGCGTTTACTACGGCAATACCACTTGTTGCCATCATCTCTACTGTCTCGATGTTCATTACCTCCATCTCGGGAGTGATATATGTTTTCTTGTTCATTGTCTTTATCTATTTTATAGTTTACGAATCGGGCTTCTTACTTAATAATCTTTTTGCCATTAACGATGTAGATACCCTTCTCCATCTTCTCTACGCGACGGCCCTGGAGGTCGTAGATGACTACGTTCTCATTGTCCATTGTCAGTTGTGCATTCTCAATTGATGTGGTGCCCTCTTCGCTACCCTTGCGGATGCGGATGGCATTTGTCTGGCTCTCCACTGCGAGGTATGCCTTGAAGCCGGTGAGGTTATCGCCGGTGTATCGCTTGAAGGCTACGCCCTCGGTGTGACTCTGGAGGGTGTATACAGTACCTTCCACAGAAGTGGTCGCTACGGTCTCAGTAGAACCTGCAAGAGCATTGTTTGCTATTTCAGCAGCCACATCAGATGAAGCACTGAATGTGTATGTGGTGTTTGCTGTACCTTGGAGCACTACTGCAGTGTTGACAGGGATTACATTCTCAACCTCGGTAAGGGTGAGCCACTCACCATTCAATTCACCAGTGTAGGCTGTTATACCATCAGGTACGGCCACCTTGATGGGGGTGTAAAGGGTTGAGTAACCGGTAGAGCCGATAGTAACCTGATACTTTTCGAGTTGTGCGAATGATGGAGTTAACACATTGGTACCATTATGCGCTCCCGTGTGCACTCCAAGATTTACGTTGGTGTCTTGATCGGAGTTTATAGACAAGTATGCTGTGGCATCATTTATTGTAAAAGCAAAATCACGTTCTGACGGTATACTAAATGCTGTACCTGACTCAGTAAGGGTCACAACACCATCAGCACCAGTATAATTGTTACCGCTAGTATCAAGCTTGCTGCCAGTACTGTTTGCAGTCACATACAATCCTGTTGCAATATTCTTGATAAGAAAGGTAAATGCACCGTCATTACATGTAGGATAGATTGCCCACATCCAATAGTCAAGCTCTGCGAGGTTTGCCCCTGCGGTCTGTACCAATACATTTCCGTCTACAGCATGCCATTGCTTAGCATTGAAGTAGCTACTCAGTAGCGTAGCGTTAGTAGCGCCATCAACCTTAGATACAGGATAAGGGAAAGTGATGGTAGCTGCAAAATGGTTGCCATTTGTCCATGATGCATTGCTAAGGGTATAGCCATGAGCACCTGTCAGCATAGGCTCGTCAACACGTGCATAGCCCTCGCAAGAGCCTTCAAAGGTATTGCCTGCGTCGTCCGTGAGGGTGTAGCTTATGTGATCGGCAACATATACATTGTTCTTTGTGCCCCCATGCGAGGCCCATGTCCCCGCAAACTGGTCAGCAGTAGTAGAGGAGTTTGTGGAAAGATACTTATCCTGAATCTTGAACTGATTGCTTCCTTCCAAAGTAAACTGTGTTCCTGTCTCGGAAACAGTAACCACACCTTGAGCATGCTGGTTTTCGTTAGAGGCAGAAGACATATATTTCTCTGTAGCAACATTCTTGATGGCGAAGGTAAATTTGCCTTCGGTCAATGTAGGTTCGATAACCCATAGATAGTTGTTGACAGTCTCAGCAGTAGGCGCTGTTTTTGTAACCTTCACATCTGTGCCAGAGACATAATACCAATGAGCATAACCAGAGAATGAATTAATCATCACTTTCTGCAATACAGGTATAGGGAAGGTGATGGTAGCAGTAAGCGATTTGTTCACCTCATTCCAAACGGGTTCAACAAGCTCCCCACCCATCTCCGTCACACATGTAGGAATGCTTTTCTGTCCTTCATACGTATAGCATATATACTCACCAGTAAACTCTTGACCCGACATTTCTTCTGTCAAAACGAATGTATAAGTTTCAGCAACAGGAGCATCCACTTTTTCAAATGTCCAGCTAGTACCTTCGTTATCATTCTCTCTCGGATTGTAGTTGCCGATCTTCGTTCCCGAGCCTTGATCGTCCCAACAGTTGGAGGAGAGGTCTTCTGTCGTTGAAATGCACACATAGCCTGCCCTATAAGGATTTTCCTTGATGTATACAGTGACACCCGTAGAAGTGAACGATGACACGCCAGCATATACATTCTCTGTTGCAAGGTTATGCAGCTTGTAGTTTTCTCCATCAGCAGTTACATACCAAATACATTCTATAGTCGGATCTGCCATTTGGGCAAGTTGGGTATTATCGCCAGTATATGCGGCATACTTGCCTGTTCTTAAACTCTTGATACGATAATAGTGCATAGCCGTGCCATCTGAGACGGTAGGCAATAGTACTTCTGCCCAAGCTCCCATAGTAAGAAGCATAGATGCGAGGATAAGAGTAAATCTCTTTTTCATGTTTTGTTTTTTGATTTTGTAAATATTTGGTTTAATAATCTCTTCGAGGGATGATGGTATTAGTGTCGGTTATCTGTTTGTTTTATAGCTTATTACTATCTTTCACGGTTCAAATCTCTTGCCGAGAGATTCTTCCTTAGCGTAAAGCACTGATTGGTAGCACCCCATCCACAATATGCGCTAACGGCTTTTTTGTGAAATTCCGTAAAATAGTTCGTGCTAAACGATGGTTAACTCACAAAAAGTTAGTACCTTTGCACCCCGAAATCAATCTCTCGGCAAGAGTTCCCTATAGCACGCAGACAACACTGATGCTGCGAGATGACCACCGATCTTTCAGGTCACGAAGCACACGGTTTTTTGCAGCCCAGTTGGGAAACATTTGCAGCCTAACTGGTGCGCAAATTTTCGGCTTTTAGCCAGCCGCCATTTCCCGGCAGGTAAACTCGGTCAACCCGGTCAACTCACCTGCTTTTGTGGAGGAAGAGAGAGCTTAATATTATATTATATATTATAATATATAAATAATAATATTACCCCCTATATATAGGGTCTCCCGTGCCAGCTCCTACGAAATAAAAAAAACAGGGGAGTTTACCGCGTTTACCTCGTTTACCGGCCATGGACATTTATTTCACACAAATCTCACGAAACGGAGTTCGCCGCCCGTAGGGGAAAGCAACGCTTCAGCACCGGAGGGCAAGCGAGGGCGAAGCGACTCGCCAAAGTCTGCGGGAGTCTGCGTGAGAAAAAAAATGTGCGAAGATATAGCTTTCGCACATATCCACCAACGGCTGTCCGACCGGCACCGTCAGTGCGCGGACAGTTCACGGCACAAGTTTTTCCCTCGCCGAGGAGGCGAATTTTGTTTCTACGCGATAAAACAAAATTTTCTTCGCGATGAAACAAAATTTTCTTCGTGAGGGGCAGTTTCTGCCTCAAAGGCTGCTTGTCCGGCAATATGGGCATCTGACGTCACAGGTGCGCCCGCCTGTTGCCGCAGGTGCGGCCTACCCCCTACTTCACTATGCGATAGAGGCGGAAGTTGTCGATCTTGAACCATGTAGCGTTGGGTGCTCCGTCGGTAGCTACGCCGATAGTCAGGGGAGCCTTGCCGGCCTTCTGGGTGAAGGGGAGCCTAATGGTCTGCATGGGATAGTTGTCGCCGATGCCGGCATCTTTCACCTGGTCGCGGAAATAGGCCACGGCCTCACCGGCAAAGAGGCGCTGGGCACCTACGCGGATGGCGTTGGGGGTGTTGGATGCGTGCATGTCAACCGCCAACACATAGTCGCCTTGAGGCAGGCTGCTGATGACCTGCGTGATGGAGGCGGTAAGGGTGTTGCTGTTGTCGTGAACGCCGAAGATGTAGCGCCCGTGGGTAGGACGGGGCTCGCCACCTCCGTGGGTGTTGATCCCCCACCATGAGGTAGGACTGCTGACGCTCCATCCTTCGGGGGCGAACTTATTGCCTGAGCGGCCGTCGGCCTCGAAGCTGGGGTTGGCGATATAGGTGGTGGTGACATCTTCCATGCCGTCGGGCACAGTGCCCTCGCACAGCTTCACGCGCACCTCCTTGCCGGTGTACTCCACGGTGGTGAAGGTTTGGGCCTCGGCATCGCCTGCCGGTGACTCCTTGCTCACGAGATGGATGCGGAACTTGCGCTCCTTGAGCATGCCCTTGTACTTGCCCTTGCGCTCACCGATGATGAGGGTGCCGTGGTCGTTGTCCCAGCGGAAGGGAATCTCGGTGAAGGCACCCTTCTCGTAGTTGTAGTTGTCACCCTCGTCTTCATAGAGGATAAACTCGCCATCGGCACCGGGGTATACGCGTACCTCGAGGTTGTCCCAGGGCTTCTCGGCAGCATACTGCACGGCAGGGCCGAAGGGGATGATGCTACCCGCCTTGACGAAGAGGGGCATGATATGGATGGGCGCGGGACGCAGGATGGTCTGCCCGCCTCCGTGGTACTCGTTGCTCCAGAAGTCCCACCAGTCGGCGCCCTCGGGAAGGTATACCTTGACGGGAGCCGATGCACGCTCCACCTCGGGATAGATGGCATGGCCTATCTTGCCGTAGTCGAGGTAGGTGTAGAGCGGGTCGGTGACGGGCTTCACTAAGATATTGCGGCCGAAGAGGTACTCGTCGGTGAGGTTGATGGCTCTCTTGTCGCGCGGAAAATCCATCACGAGGGCACGCATCATGGAGCCACTGCGCTGCACCACATCGCCGCAGTTGCTGTAGATGTAGGGGAGCAGGCGGTAGCGGAGTTCGATGTATTGCTTCTGCACATCGAAGGCCCAGTGGCCGGGCTCGGCATAGCGGTATAGCTCGTTGACCATGGGTGACGAGCAGTGGTTGCGCATGAGGGGCATGAAGCATCCCCACTGCATCCAGCGCACCTGCAGCTCCTGTGCGAAGGGGTCGCGGGGATTGTTGTTGTAGTCCCAGCAGAAGAAGCCGCCTATATCGGTATTCCAGTAGGGGATACCGCAAAGGATGTAGTTGAGGCCCGAGGGTATCTGGTTCTTGAAGGTCGCCCAGTTTGACTGTATATCGCCACTCCAGCTGAAGGTGCCGTAGTGCTGTATGCCGAACGAGCTGCTGCGGGTCATCTGGAAGGCACGCTTGGTGTTGCCCTTCTGCTGACGCAGCTTCTCGTAGATGCCCTTGTTGGTCATCAGGGGGAAGGCGTTCTTCACACTGCGCCAGCTACCCTCGGCTGTGAGGTGGTCATCATCGCCGGGGCGCTCGAAGTGGTCGGGCTCGGTAGAGTCGCTCCACCAGGCATCGATATCCATGCCGTAGAGGTGCTTGAGGTATTTCCAGTAGATCTCGCGAGCCTCAGCATTGAAGGGGTCGTAGGGCTTCACGCCACGGTTACGGGGCCAAGTGTCGAAGGGGTACAGGGCACCGATGGCATCGAGTTCCGCGAACTGCGGTGTCCACGGGCCGAAGTTGGCCCAGATGGAGATCATCAAGTGGGCATGACGGCTGTGCACATAGTCGATCATCTCCTGGGGCGACTTGATGCGCGGCTCCAGCCCCTTCTTCATGTACTCCTCGGCGAGGGGGCGCAGGTCATCGGGCAGATACTTGCTCCAGGCGGGGTCACCCACCTTATTGATATAGTAGGGGTTCATGAAGTCCATGGCATTCCAGTTGGAGTCGCATCCCCAATACTGCCAATCCTGCACGATGCCGTCGAGCGGAATCTCCAGTTCACGATAACGGTCGAGCACCTCGCACAGCTCGTCGCTGGTCTTGTAGCGCTCGCGGCACTGCCAGTGACCCATGGTCCAGAGGGGGAACATGGTGGCCTGACCAGTGAGCTGGCGGATAGAGGCAATGACACCGTCCTGCGTGCCGTCCTTATAGAGGAAATAGTAATCGACCCCCTGCCCCACCTCAGAGGTGAAGGTGGTAGCCTGCGGAGTGTCCTCGAAGCGGCTGCGACCCGCATTGTCCCAGTAGAGGCCATAGCCCTTCACCGAGGTGAAGTAGGGAATGGTGATGTTGGCATTGTGGTTCCAGATATCGACCGTCTCGCCACGCTGGTTGAGGTTGGGGCGACGACGCTGCCCAAGGCCGTAGATGGCCTCATCGGCATCGAGCACAAAGGACTGGCCGATGCGGTAGTGCCCTTTGTCGACACCCTCGGTGATGGGAGTCACCACACCGCCGGCACTCTCGCTGAGCAGGGTGTTGCCCTCGGCATCGGCAAAGCGCACCTCGCCCGTAGCCTCATCTACGGTCACCGTGAGGCAGGCGGTAGTGAGGGTATTGCCCTCGATGCTCCACAGCCCCTTCTCCTTGCCGGGGGTGAGGATCACCGAGAAGCTCTTCTTGGCAGGCATAGCCTCCAAACCATCGGCATATTTGGTCACACGGATGATGTTTGGTGCGTATACCGTAAGTTCCGTAGTAGGTTGGTTACCTGCAGGGTCGACGCGCAACCCCTGCTTTGTCTCACTCATTTGCTGTGCCGTGATGCTCATCGGCAACATCAGCAACAGGGCCTTCAAGGCAGTGTGTTTTCTCATATTCGAATGAATGGTGATTTTTTTTAGAACTTTTCCTTCATTTTCACGGTCACCGTGGCCGACTTCAGTCCCTTGCCCGATGCGGTGAGGGTAAGAGAGCCCTTGCTGTCGGCAGCGCGGAGGATGGCCATGGCACGGCCCTTCCATGCGTGGTGTGTGGCATCGACGGTAGAGCCCAGGTCCTTGATGTCGGCATTGCCGAAGGCTGCCAAAGTGCCGCGGCCACGGAGGGTAAGGGTGAGCTCATCGGCAGCGTTGGGACACAACGTGCCATGCTTGTCGACCACCTCGACGGTGATGAATGCCAAGTCCTGATTGTCGGCACGGAGGGTGGTGCGGTCGGCAGTGAGACGCAGGGCATAGGGCTCGCCTGCCGTGCGCAGTGTGTGGTGCCCGGTGTTCATCGCTGCTATGGGACGGCCCTGCTCGTCCACAGCCTCGGCACGGAGCGTACCGGGTGTGTAGGGCACGGTGATGACAGCTTTGTACTCCTCGGCACGGGTCGTGGGGCGCTCGGCCACAAGGCTGTCGTTGATGTAGAGGCGCACACGAGGCGAGCGGCTGTAGATCTCCACCTCGATGGGACGGCCTTCGTGTCCGGGCCACGTCCAACTCTCGAAAGTGGGCCATACGCTCCACTGGGTTTCCCGGATTTTGCCGTAGTAGCCATCAGGCTCCTTCACGGAGAGGTAGATCGGGCGCTCCACGTTCCACAGCAGGTCACGGTAGTAGGAGATGGGCTTGCGCTGTCCGGTGAAGTCGATGTCGCCACAGTAGGCTGCATGCCAGGGGAATTGATTGCGGTGGTAGTGCTCGCCCTCGCTCTCGCCCTGGTAGTACCAACGGCCTATACCGCTCTCGCCCTGGTAGTCGACGGCGGTCCATACGAAGTCGCCGAAGATGTAAGGATGATCGGCACTATAGGCCCAGTTGCGAAAGGCCTCGCGGGGGTACGACTCGCTCTGATACATTACACGCTGAGGGTCGCGCTTGTGGTCGCCGGCATGCTTGTGCATCATATAGTTGTAGCCCACAAGTTCGAAGGCCTCGGCCAAGGGGTCGTAGATTTCCCAGTCGCTGTCCCACGCACAGAGTGCCGAAGTGACAGGGCGTGTGGGATCGAGTTCACGGCACAGGCGTGCCAGCTTGCGGGCGGTAGTGACCACCTGTATCTCCTTGCGCTCGATGACCTCGTTGCCCACGCTCCAGGCAAAGATGCTGGGGTGGTTGCGGTCGCGCAACACGAGTGCCGAGAGGTCGTCGTGCCAATGACGGTCGATCAGGGTGGAATAGTCGTGTGGGGTCTTGGCCGTGCGCCATCCGTCGAACGCCTCATCGATGACGAGCAGACCGATGCGGTCGCAAGCATCGAGGAACGCCTCGGAGGGGGGATTGTGACTGGTGCGCACGGCATTGAAGCCGGCCGCCTTCATCAGCTCGGCCTTGCGCTCCTCGGCACGGTCATAGGCGGCAGCACCCAAGATGCCATTGTCGTGGTGCAGGCAGCCACCATTGAGCTCGACGGGCTGCCCGTTGAGCAGGAGGCCCTGCCCGGCATTGAAGGCGATGCTGCGGATGCCGAAGGGCTGGGTGATATGGTCGAGGACGTTGCCCTCCTCGGCAATCGACAGCGTCATGTCATAGAGATGGGGCTTGTCGGGGCTCCAAAGACAGGCATCGGCCACCTCAAGCAGGAACTCGGCCTCACGTTCCTCGCCAGGCTGCAGGCGTATGGTATGGCTCTTATCGATGCCGAAAGCGCCACCGTCGTTCGTGACACCCTTCACACCGGCCGTCACTTGCAATGTGCGCTCGCGGTCGCTCTCGTTGACCAGCACGGTCTTCACACTCACCTGGCTCACTCCATGGGCATCGACCACGGGTGTGGTGACGAAGGTGCCCCAATGCTTGAAATGCACATCGGCCGTCTCTACGAGCCACACGTGGCGGTATATGCCCGAACCGGTATACCAGCGGCAGTTCTTCTGTTGCGAGTTGTCCACACGCACCAGGATCTCGTTGTCGCCCTCGCGCAACAGGTCCGTCACATCACGCAGGAAGGAGCTGTAGCCGTAGTGCTGCGTGCCGGTGGAGGTGCCGTTGACAATGACCTCGGCATTCATATATACTCCCTCGAAATAAAGTGCATAGCAGCGATCGGCATCCTTTGTCTTCAGCGGCAGCACCTTGCGGTACTCGCCCTTGCCCGTGGGATAGTAGCCCCCGTCGTTACCCGCAGGTTCGTCCTTGGCAGGAACACCCTGAATGCTCCAATCGTGCGGAAGGTCGACAACAACTTGCGGTTGCCCCTCGCGGACAAACTCCCAATCGTTATCAATAAGCGTACGACGCTGAGCCATAGCAGACACAGCCACAAGACAAACAGCAAACAATGCCAAGACACGGTACATAGATTTCATAAGCGTAAAGCACTTTTCGGTTATTGTATTTGTACGAGATAGAGCAAACGAGTGAATAAAACCTGCTTTATCCCCAACGAGTGTAGCCTATCTTCGCCTTCATACCTGCAAAGGTATAGGATTTGCCACTTGCCTACAAGTTTTTATCTTACTTTTATCATCTCGCACAATACTTTATCGGCACAAAAGCTCAAAACATGCTGAAAGTTTGCACACGTCCGAGAATAGCCGTATCTTTACACACATAATAAAGACATGCACGACAATGAAAAACTTCTTTACGGCTGCCCTTATAGCCTGCCTCGCCATAGGAGCGCAGGCCCAAGTGAGCACTGACGCACAGCTGGAGCAGCTGGGGCGCGGTGTGATAGCCCTACCCGCACAAAGCGGCGGCATATTCGTCAGCTGGCGCTTCTTAGGTACCGACAGCGAAAGCACCACTTTTGACCTGTTACGCGACGGCAACGTGGTGAAGGCCGACATCAGTACAGCTACTTGCCACACCGATGCCACCGGCAACGGCACCTGCCGCTATCAAGTGGTGACGAAGGTAGACGGCGAAGCCATCGACACCACCGATGCCGTGGCACCCTGGGCCGACTATTACTACCAGCTACATCTGGAGCGACCCACGGCAAGCGGCCACACCTACTCGCCCAACGACTGCTCGGTAGGTGATGTGGATGGCGACGGCGAGTATGAGCTATTCGTGAAATGGGATCCCTCGAACTCGAAGGACAACTCACAGGGTGGCATCACCGGCAATGTGTATCTCGACTGTTACAAAGTGGACTGGACGCAGGGTGGCACCGGACTCACCCCCGAGAAGCTGTGGCGGGTGGATCTCGGCGTGAACATTCGCGCCGGAGCACACTACACACAGTTTATGGTGTATGACTTCGACGGCGACGGACGGGCCGAGATGATGTGTAAGACGGCCCCCGGCAGTAAGGACGGACAAGGAAACTACGTGAGCAGTGCCGGGAGCGACAGTAAGATACAGTCCTGCGACAACAGCAAGAGCTGGCGAAACGGCGATGGAAGGATCGATGGTGGATACGAGTTCCTCACCGTGTTTGAGGGTCTCACGGGACGCGCCATCCACACCGTATTCTACAAGCCCAACCGCAACGCGACCACCGTAGGCAGCGAGTCGGCCGGCACCTTCAACTGGGACGACCGTAAGGGCAAGACCGACAAGGCTGGATATGGCAACCGCGGCGAGCGATACCTCGCTGCCGTGGCTCATCTCGACGGAGCCGCCAAGAACGCCCACGCCGTATTCGTGCGCGGATACTACACCTATGCCTACCTTTGGGCAGTGGCGTTCGACGGTGAACACATCACCGACAAGTGGTACCACTCATCGCACAGCAAGACACAATATAAGGTGACCGATGCCGACGGTAAGACCAGCACCTACACCGCACCGGTGCCTACAGGAAAGAGCAACGGCAGCCGCACCATATATGGCAACGGCAACCACAACCTCTCGGTAGGCGATGTGGATAGCGACGGAGCCGACGAAATCATTCTGGGAGCATCCGCCCTCGACAACGACGGTACCTTACTCTACACCACCGGCTATGGGCACGGCGATGCCATGCACCTGGCCGACCACAACCCCGACCGCCCAGGCATGGAGCTTTTCATCGTGCACGAAGAGTCGCCCTACGGATGGGACCTCCACGACGCTGCAACTGGCGAGATACTCTTTAAAGCTACCGGTCCGGAAGATAACGGACGCGGCATAGCTGCACAGTTCTCAAGTACCGACCGCGGCTCCTACTTCAGCTCATCGAACGACGGCCAACAGCGCAGTGCCGTAACTGGCAAAGTGGCAAGTTCGGGCAAGACATCAATGAATTTCCGCATCTTCTGGGACAGCGACCTGCAGGAGGAACTCTTCGACGGTGGCAAGATTGACAACTGGAACGGCAACGGCACATCACGTCTCTATATCAACGGAAAGAACCCTTACGGCTACAACGCATCGAGCACCTGCAACGGCACCAAGTCGACTCCCAACCTACAGGCCGACCTCTTCGGTGACTGGCGAGAGGAGCTCATCCTATGGAGCAGCAACGACAACCTCACGCTCAACATCTTCACCACCTACCTACCCACCTCGTTCCGCGTGCCCACCCTCATGCACGACCACACCTACCGCATGGGCATAGCCTGGCAGAATGTAGCCTACAACCAGCCACCCCACATCGGCTACTACCTGCCCGACCTCTTCGCAGCATCGCTCACGCAGGACGAGTTCTCGGGTCCCCTTGAACAAACCATCACCTTAGGCGACTCCATACAGCCCATCGTGCTGCACTACAAGAATGCTACCAACGTGATATGCACAGGGGTTACCTCGTATGGCCTCGAGCGCATCGTCGACAAGGATGCCAAGACCATCACCATACATGGCACGCCCACCAAGACCGGCACATGCAAGTACAAGGTGAAGACCATCGGGAACCAAACCAACGCCAATGCCACCGTCGAGGGCGCACTCACCATCAACGACCCCACCGACATAGAAAGCATTGAGACCATCACTACCGAGACCATCATCCACGACCTCTTCGGACGCCGTGTATACAACCCGTCTAACGGCATCTATATCGTCAACGGCCGCAAAGTACACATACAATAACAAAACACATACAACCTATGAAAAGACTTCCACTGGCCTTCGCGGCCATCCTATGTACACTCAGCCTGTACGCCAACAAGCCCGATTACGGCTACCTATTCTCTTACGTCAACGGGCGAGGCCTCGCCTTTGCCTACAGTTCCGACAGTATCCACTGGAGCTCTATCGGTAATGGCCGCACCTTTGTAGACAGCGATTTCGGCACCTGGGGCGCACAGAAGAAGATGTTCGCCCCGTACCTCACACGCGACAGCCAAGGCATGTGGCGCTGCGTATGGTCGCCCAAAGCCGACAACCCGCAGTTTGCCTATTGCGAAAGCCCCGACCTCATCAACTGGAAGCCGCAGGACTATCCCTATGTGGAGGGTGGCAGCTGTGTGCGCCCTATACTCGTACAGGGCAAGAACAATGAGGGATGGGCTGTCATATATAGCACACTCGACAGCACCATCTATGCCTATGGCTCCGCGGATTGCCGCACATGGGAGAAGATGGATGTGAGTGTCGGGAACCCTCCTGCAGATACAGGTTCATGCCAAAGTCCGAACTTTAGCACCATCGTCCTCAACGACCGTCAAGTGGAAGGGCAGGTACACCGCGTAGAATGGGAGCAGATTGACAAACTCATCAAACGCGACGACTACCTGCGCAACCGCCAGGTGAGGCTCGATGAACACATGGGACAAGACCCCGTGCGCTTTGCCGACCTCAAGCCCGTCAATGCACGCCTCACCATCAACGGCAAGGAGCGCAAGGACATCAGCAACGAGCTCATCGGTATCTTCTTCGAAGACATCAGCTACGGAGCCGACGGTGGTCTGTATGGGGAGCTTATACAGAACCGCGACTTCGAATACTCGGCAGCCGACCGTGGCGGATGGCACAGCCTCACGGCTTGGGAGCTCAAGGGTGAGGGAAGTTCCGTGACCGTAGGCACCGACCGCCCCATACACGCTAACAACTGTCACTACGCCACACTGACAACCACTGCCGCAGGAGCCACCTGGGAGAATGGCGGATACGATGGCATCGCCCTCAAGGCCGGCGACCTCTATGACCTAAGTCTGATGGCTCGTAAGGCATCAGACAAAAGCAGCAAGCTCCTCATCAGTCTCGTCAGCGAAGACGATGAAACCCTTGCCGAGAAGAGTATCACCGTAAGCAGTGCCGAATGGAAGTCCCTCAAGGTCACCTTCAAGGCCGCGAAGGATGCCGCCAAGGCTCGCCTCGTCATCACACCCCAGACTGTGGGAGCGGTAGATATGGATATGGTATCGCTCTTCCCGCGCAACACCTTCAAGAACCGCAAGAACGGTCTCCGTGCCGACCTCGCACAGGTCATTGCCGACATGAAGCCCAAGTTCGTGCGCTTCCCCGGCGGATGTGCCGCTCACGGCAACGGACTCGACAACATGTACCTCTGGAAACGATCCATCGGTAAGCTCGAAGAGCGCCAGCACATGCCCAACATCTGGCACTATCACCAGACACTCGGCCTCGGCTACTACGAGTACTTCCTCTTCTGTGAGGACATCGGTGCAGAGCCCCTGCCCGTAATACCCGCTGCCGTACCCTGCCAAAACTCTTCGCACGGTGGCCACGGCCAGCAGGGCGGTGTGCCCATGGACGAGATGGATGCCTTCATACAGGACATCCTCGACCTCATCGAGTGGGCCAACGGCGATGCCAAGACCACCAAGTGGGGACGTGTACGCGCCGAGGCCGGGCATCCCAAACCCTTCAACCTCAAATATATCGGTATCGGCAACGAAGACCTCATCTCGAACACCTTCACCGAGCGCTTCAACATGATCTACGACGCTGTACGCGCCAAGCACCCCGAAATCATCATCTGCGGCACCGTAGGTCCCTTCTACGAAGGTTCCGACTACGAGTGGGGATGGAAACTCGCCAAGGAGAAGGGTATTCCCATGGTCGACGAGCACTACTACGTAAGCCCCGGCTGGTACATCCACAACCAGGACTACTACGACCACTATGACCGCAACGCCAGTGAAGTGTACCTCGGCGAATACGCCTGCCACATCGCGGGTCGCCACAACAACATAGAGACCGCCCTATGCGAAGCCCTGCATCTCGTCAACGTGGAACGCAATGCCGACATCGTGCGCATGACCTCGTATGCCCCCCTGCTCGCCCGCCATGGCCATACCAACTGGAACCCCGACATGATTTACTTCAACTCATCACGTATCGACCTCACTCCCGGCTACTATACACAAAAGATATTCGGTAACAACAGCGGTGACCAGTACCTCACAGGGTTCCTGAAGGTGGAAAGTCCCCGCGATGATGTGCGCAAGCGCATAGCGACCTCTACCGTCTACGATTCGGCCACCGGTGACCTCATCATCAAGTTAGTCAACCTGCTGCCCGTAGCCGTAACTACTGCCGTAGAGGTGAACGACTGTGAGGCCTTTGCCACTGCCGCCACCTGCACTGTGCTCACCGGCACCCCCACCGACCGTAAGGCCACACCCACCGAGAGTACCATCGAGGTAGCCCCACAGTTCAACTACGAGATGCCCCCCTACTCCTTCACTACCATCCGCATGGCTAAGGAGCAAGAAGGAAAGAAAAAGTAACATCACACCCAATTCCGGTAACTACGGAGAATTTGAAGAGGCTGTCTAACAACAAAAGTTAGGCAGCCTCTTTTTCCACTCGTAAACAGCACGTAACAGACAAGGGACAGCAGGCGATTGGGAGAAACGATGCAATAAAGTCTTGAGGCAAATTTAAGGGAGATTAACAACTAAAGTCTTGATAGATTAAAAACTGTTTCTTACCTTTGCATAGACTTATGAACCTCAATCGTAAAGATACAATCTTATTTGTAGCGCAGCTCATTCCAATGGTGGGGCTGCTATTTTTATTTACCGACCTCGTGGGATGCCTTTTCGTGGGCGATGACTACCACGTGCGAGCCTGGTTCCGCTGCAAGGTATTCGCTTTCCTCACCGCCTTTGTTTCAACCTATCTCATAGGCACCAACGTGCTGAAATGGCCTCTACGCCAACTCGCCTACGTGGGCTACCCCCTCTACCTGCTCGTGGCCGCACTGTGCGGTGCTTTCACCACCCCGCATGACCTGTTGGGCTATAAGATTGCCCTCGCCCTCGTTCCCTTCGTGGCACAGGCCATCAAATGGTACGGCAAAGGGCTGCTACGCCGTTACCTGCGCTTTGCCAACCACTTTGCCCACGGGCACCTGTTCAGCCGCCGCGGCTTAGGTCTCTTCACCACCTCCCTGCTGTTGCTGCTACTTATTATAATAGGCATATATCAGCTGCGCGGTACGTGCCACATCCACCTGAGCGACGTCATAGCCGAGAGCATATCCATGCCGTTCAAAGAGCCGGAAAAGCCCAATCACGACCCTGCGCTTACCGACCGTCGTGATCCCTACCGCAACTACCCGCGTATTTTCAACGACCTCAACGACACGCAGCTCGAAGCAGCCTATGCCAATGGCACCGAGCGTCCGCTCACCATCGAAGAGCTCGAAATAGGGGCTTTCGGACTGCAGCACATCACGACCAACAAACTCTACAAGATAGACCCTCTCACCCACTCAGCCCCCTACCTTGTGCCCAAAGCCAAGGAACTCTTGGACGATTTGGGAGAGGCCTTCCAGGACTCACTCTACAACCGCGGTTACGACCGCCGTCACCGTTTCATCGTCACCAGCGTATACCGCACGCAAGACCACATCAAGCGACTACGCCGCAGCAATGTAAATGCCTCGCAAAACTCGTGCCACCAATACGGCACCACCATCGACATCACCTACGTACGCTTCGACAAACCTGCTGAGCACATCGCTAACGACATGAAACTGCAACAGCTACTCTTCCAAACCGTCTACGACATGCATAAGGCCGAGCGCTGCTATGTAAAATACGAGCGCAAGCAAAGCTGCCTGCACATCACTGTCAGATAGGAAACGGGACTATCGCTGAGCAGAAAAAAAGAGTGAGGCGTAAACCTACGCCTCACACATTATCAAAACAAACAATTTCTTATTATACCAGCTTGGCCAGTGCTTCCTTGATGCGGCGCATAGACTCTACGATGTTCTCATCGCTGGTGGCATAGCTCATGCGAATGCACTCGGGCGAGCCGAAGGAGTCACCACCCACGCAAGCCACGTGACCCTCCTCGAGAAGATACATGGCGAGGTCAGAGGCAGTCTCGATGACCTTGTCGCCAAACTTCTTGCCGAAGTAGGCACTGCACTTGGGGAAGAGGTAGAAGGCTCCCTGAGGCTCGTTGACCTCGAAGCCAGGAATGTCACGGCCAAGCTGCACGATAAGGTTGCGGCGACGCTCGAAAGCACGACGCATCTCCTCTACAGGCTCCTGAGTACCACGGTAGGCAGCCTCGGCAGCCTTCTGCGATACGGAGCAGGGACCGCTGGTATACTGACCCTGCAGCTTATTGCAAGCCTTGACAATCCATTCGGGACCAGCGATGAAACCGATGCGCCAGCCAGTCATAGCATAGGCTTTGGACACACCGTTGATGATAATCACACGGTCACGTACACCCTCGAACTGGGCGATACTTTCGTGACGGCCCACATAGTTGATGTGCTCGTATATCTCATCGGCAATAACGTATACCTGCGGATGACGCTCGAGTACAGCTGCCAATGCGGCCAACTCCTCGCGACTGTATACAGAGCCTGTGGGGTTAGAGGGCGAGCAGAGGATGAGCGCCTTGGTCTTATCGGTGATAGTAGCCTCGAGCTGCTCGGCAGTAATCTTGAAGTCCTGCTCGATGCCTGCAGCCACGATAACAGGAGTACCGTTAGCCATGAGCACCATCTCTGGATAGCTCACCCAGTAGGGAGCGGGCACGATAACCTCATCGCCTTCGTTCACGAGTGCCATCACAACGTTACATACCGATTGCTTGGCTCCGTTGGAGCAAGAGATCTGATTGACGGTATATTCGAGGTTGTTCTCGTTCTTCAACTTGTCTACGATAGCCTGGCGCAATGCAGGGTAGCCAGGTACGGGTGAGTAGCGCGAGAAGTTGTCATCGATAGCCTGCTTGGCTGCCTCCTTGATGTGGTCGGGGGTGTTGAAGTCGGGCTCGCCTACACTGAGGTTAATCACATCAACGCCTTGGGCCTTGAGCTCGGCACTGCGTTGCGACATCGCCAGCGTGGCTGACGGAGAAAGTCGGTTGATAAGGTTGCTTGGAGTGTTCATTTCTGTAATTCATTTGAGGCCTCCCCTAACCCCTCCCAAGGAGGGGAATTCCTGTCATTTCGAGGGGAAGATGCCATTGTTATTATTTATTCAAAAGTTACATTATATGGTGGTATATTACCCCTTCTTGGGAGGGACAGGGGGAAGGCCATGCAACGTGTGTCCCATGCGGTCTTTCTTGGTGCGCAAGTAACGCTCATTGTAGCAGTTGGGCTCAATCTCGATAGGCACATTCTCTACAATCTCAAGGCCATAGGCTTCGAGACCGATGCGCTTGACGGGATTGTTGGTGAGCAGGCGCATCTTGTGTACACCGAGCGAACGCAGTATCTGTGCGCCCACGCCATAGTCGCGCTCATCGGCATCGAAACCGAGGTGTATGTTGGCATCCACGGTGTCAAGCCCCTCTTCCTGAAGCTTGTAGGCGCGTATCTTGTTCATCAGACCGATGCCACGACCCTCCTGCATCATATACACAATGAGTCCCTTGCCGGCTGCATCAATTTCCTCCATGGCCTTGTGGAGCTGGTCGCCACAGTCGCAACGGCACGACCCGAAGATATCTCCCGTCATACACGAAGAGTGCATGCGCACGAGGATAGGTTCATCCTCTTCCCACTCGCCCTTGATGAGCGCCACGTGCTCAGCTCCGTTACTGAGTTGGCGGAAGGGGATAAGGCGAAAGTGCCCGTGTACGGTGGGCATGTCCACCTCTTCTCCACGCTCAATCATCGACTCCGTATTGAGACGATAGGCGATGAGGTCATGAATAGTGATGATGGGGATATTCATCTCCCGAGAGATCTCCATCAGCTGCGGCATACGTGCCATGGTGCCATCCTCGTTCATGATTTCGATGAGGGCAGCAGCGGGATAGAGTCCTGAGAGGCGAGCGAGGTCGATGGCAGCTTCCGTATGTCCGGCACGGCGAAGCACACCCTTGTCCTGCGCGTAGAGCGGATTGATATGTCCGGGACGCCCAAAGTCCTCAGCCGTACGCTTGGGGTCGGCCAAAGCACGGATAGTAGCTGCACGGTCGGCAGTCGACACACCGGTGGTGCACCCCTCGAGCAGGTCTACGGTGACGGTGAAGGGAGTGCCCAGGATGCTGGTATTGGTATTCACCTGCGGAGCAAGGTTCAACTCTTCGCAGCGCGACAGCGTAATGGGTGCACACAGCACGCCACGTCCGTAGCGCAGCATGAAGTTAACTATCTCGGGCGTTATCTTCTCGGCAGCAACGATAAAGTCGCCCTCATTCTCACGGTCCTCATCGTCGACCACGATGACGATGCCGCCTTGGCGAAACACCTCCAAGGCATGATCGATGGAACTCAGTTGCCAAATCTTATCGTTAGAGTCTTTTTTCATAGATGATATCTTGTATTTCTTTATTTGTCTTTACTATCAGTTTGAGGTCGCCCTTCAAGCGGTAGCGGAAGAAGCAGGCACGTGCATAGAAGAACACTCCCAAGGGAAGCACGATGCCTACCGTCATGTTCATCCACTTACGGGGCAGGGGAGCCGCATGTGTGCCGACCGACAATACAGGGTACGAGTTCAGTGCTCTCAGTATCTCGTGGCGGCGGCTGTTGGCCAATTGCTCCACAATGCTATTCAACAGAGTATTGAGACTGAGCAATGCGCTATCGCGGTTGCTTTCGGCGGAAAATATGCGTATATAGTGCGGGAAGAAACCACGCAGTTGTGTGCGGTTATATTCCTTACAGGCTGCGGTGAGCGCCGTGAGTTGTTCCTGTATAGCGGTGTAGTCGGGGTCATCTATAATAACCTCCTTCATCGCAAGATGGCGCTTGCTCCGCAAGCCAAGGAGCCAACGGAAGGCATTCTTGTAGATATCGGCATTGAAGACCCCCGAGTCCCGGTTGGCCTGATAGGTGAGGAATATGCCTAATGGTGCCAACACGGAGATACTCATCCAACTGCCCCACCATACGGGAATCTCGCCCGCCTTGGCAAGTTTAGTGCCCGAAGACTCCAAGATGTAATATACGATGAAGGTAAAAACCGAGGCAATGACAGGCATACCCAGTCCACCCTTACGGATGATGGCACCCAACGGTGCTCCAATGAGAAAAAACACAAGGCATGAGAGCGACATGGTAATCTTGTAGAACCATTCTATCTGATGGATGCGTATGTTCCTGTCGGCATTGAATACCGTCTTGCTCTTGAGGGTAGTCTCGTTCTTGAGGCCGTTGATGCGCGACTCTTCGCTCTTGAGCCACTCCTTGCGCTGGTCGCGAGTAGAGGAATAGAAGAGACTGTCAATATTGATGCGTGTCACCTTCTCCTCCTCGACATGTTGCTTCAGTCTGGTGGTATCGTTCTTCGACAGTTTATATGAGGCCAGCGAACTGGTTTTGAGTTGGTTGTAATAGACACGTCCGATGCTATCTTGTGCTGCGGAAAGCGAGTCTATGTCGCGACTCAGACGCACCATATTCTTGTTCATGGCATTGTTGCTGAGGAAACTGCCATCCATCAGGTCAAAGTCGTTGCTGAACTCAATGAGCATAGTCTTCTCGCCAAATTGCTCACGACGATAGGGGATATTTTTGGAATTGATTTGCCCGTCCTTGAGGTTCTCAAACTGCTCGCCGTGGTAGAGTATCATCTTCAGATGCTGCTTGTCGGCGGTAGTTTCCAGACGTCCACTGTCGGCCTTGAGGATGGTGGCATTCTCGAATCCGTTGGTCATATTGTAGATAACCACACCGTAGAGCATACCCGTATTGCTGTCTTTCTTCTTGACGTAAAGGTTGTAGTCCTCGATGCCATCGTAGAAGGCTCCCTCGGGAATCTCCAACTCGGGCGATTTCTGCTTCATCGAGATGAGCAGTGTTTGCAGTTTGAGGTTGGCCTGGGGAATAGTGATGTTCTGAAAGTAGAATGAGATGAGGCTCAACACAAGGCTGAACCCAATGAGCGGACGCATCACCCTTATCAGTGGCACTCCCGCCGCTTTCATGGCGGTGAGTTCCACACGCTCACCGAAGTTGCCGAAAGTAATCAATGCTGCCAACAACACAGCCAGGGGAAGCGCTTTGGGTACCAGAGTAAGCGAAGCGTAATAGAAGAATTTGGCCAGCACATCTATCGAGAGCCCTTTACCGACCATATCGTCCACATACAGCCATAGGAACTGCATGATAAAGATAAACAAGCAGATAAAGAAAGTTCCGACAAACATAAAACCGAAACTTTTCAGCACGAATATGTCGAGTTTCTTGATGCGCACAGTGATGCCGCTATTAAATCACGTGCAAAATTAGTGCAAGGCGAGCGAAAAAGCAAGTTTGCTTGTATTTTTCCGAGCTACAGCCTAATTTCTTCTTTGCAAAGCAAAGATAATATTAGTGCAAGGCGAGCGAAAAAGCAAGCTTGCTTGTGTTTTTCCGAGCCGCAGCAGTCATTATAACCCTGCTACACGGCGTAAATCATCCATTTGGCTTTCCCACATCTGAACGAGGTCTTCCTCATCTTCGTTCTTCGCCAGTTCGGTAATCTCCAGAATATGCGCTTTGGTGAGTTCGCTAACGTTGATACGCAGTTCAAAATAGGTCTTTGGGCCTTCGTCGCGCCAATGGAAGCGGATGTATACCCCTTCGCGACATCCCTGCAACTCGGCTTCGCGCGTCTCCTCCTTGCCCCATTGGAAGGTATACACGCCGTTACACTCAGTAATCTTATCAGCCATCCACGCCTCCAATCCTCCGATAGTACCTATAAAGTCCCAAATGATGTTGCGCGAATTGCCATTCAATGGATATTCCAAATGTACCTTTGTCATAGTATTAGCCTTTTTGTCGCGAATATACAAAAAATATCGTATGACACAAATATTATCCCAGTTTTTTAACCCCACTATTGTATCTTGCAAAAAAGTTATAAAAAAAACAGACTTTTATTTGGCGGACAGAAAAAATAGCTTTACCTTTGCACCCGCAATTCGGAAGAATGGCGGGATAGCTCAGCTGGTTAGAGCGCATGATTCATAATCATGAGGTCCCCGGTTCAATCCCGGGTCCCGCTACATGAAAAGAGACGAAGCTTATGGCTTCGTCTCTTTTCGTGTTATCCCATCAATGTTTCATCCATCTGGTCAGCAGTTTGAATGCTTCGCTCACGATGAGCACACCTACGGAAAGGCCAACAACCATCCACCACTGCGAGGTACTGAGGGCAGTAATCTTGAATAGCCCCTGCATAGCAGGTACAAGCATCACGATGAGGGTGAGGGCAACGACCAGGGCAATCGTCAGCCACAGCCAACGGTTGGTGAAGAAGCGATGGGTGAACCACTGACGGCCGGCCCGGATGCTGAAAATCATCGTGAATTGCGAGAAAATCATCACGGCAAAGGTCATGGTGCGGGCGGTCTCGATGGAGTGTTCCAAACCAATCATATAGGCACCCAGCGAGGCTACGCCGATGATGAGCGACTGCAGCACAACCTTCGTGGTGAACGAACGGGTGAAGATGCCCTGATGAGGTGTCACGGGCGGACGCTCCATAATGTCCTTCGCTGCATGGTCGACACTGAGGGCCAGCGAGGGCAGGCTGTCGCCCACGAGGTTGATGAAGAGTAGCTGTATGGGAAGCAGCGGCATGTCGAAGTTGAGCAGCACGGCCACGAGCAGCAGGATAATCTCGCCCAGGTTGGTCGACACCATGAACAGGATGCTCTTCATCAGGTTGTCGAAGATGCGGCGTCCCTCACGCACGGAGGTCACGATGGTGGCAAAGTTGTCGTCGGCCAGCACCACATCGGCAGCCTCCTTGGCCACATCGGTGCCCGTGATGCCCATGGCCACGCCGATGTCGGCCAGCTTGAGGGCAGGAGCATCGTTCACGCCGTCGCCCGTCATCGCCACCACATTGTCGCGCAGCTGGAAGGCCTTCACGATGCGCACCTTGTGCTCGGGGGCTACGCGGGCAAAGACGGCCACGCTGCCACACTGCTCGCGCAGCTCATCATCGGAGAGGCGCTCCACCTCGGCCCCCGTGAGCACACGGTCACCAGTGGTCATGATGCCCAGTTGGGTGGCAATGGCCGAGGCGGTGAGGGCGTGGTCGCCCGTAATCATCACAGGCTTGATGCCTGCACGGCGACACTGCGCAACGGCAAGGCGAGCCTCCTCACGTGGCGGGTCTATCATGCCCACCATACCCACGAAGGTGAGACCCTCTTCGATGCTCGCGGCACTGATGTCGCTGGGCAACTCATCCATATATTTATAGGCGATGGCCAGCACGCGAAGTGCCTTGGAGGCCATCTCCTCGTTCTTCTCAAATATACGGTGGATGTCGTCACCGGTGATGTTCCTCACCGTGAACGAGAGTATAGACGGCGACTTGTGCGAGGTTTTGCGTGAGGGTTTCTCTTTGTCGTCTACATTAATCTTCGTGCAGCACTCCAGCACCTCGTCGACCCCGCCCTTGACAGCCACGAGATAGCGTCCCGAGGCGGTACTGTGGATGGTAGTCATACGCTTGCGATCCGAGTCGAAAGGCACTTCGGCCACGCGTGGCATCTCGGTCAACAGCGCATCCTTGTCAATGCCGAACCTCAGGCCAAGGTCTACGAGCGCTGTCTCTGTGGGATCGCCGATG
>Ga0233360_1000053_pt1 | contig 32657 bp, 23 predicted proteins | sample ElkDunMinimDraft_20_FD_180671 | JGI IMG/M metagenome (GOLD analysis project Ga0233360, IMG submission 180671) | Fecal eukaryotic communites from dung pellets of Tule Elk in California, USA - Elk Dung A0 | ecosystem: Host-associated > Mammals > Digestive system > Large intestine > Fecal | place...
TCGCGAATACCGCGTACCCTTTGCCATGCATGTCTCGGGGTTCAAGTATCGTGAGATTGCCGACAAGCTATCCCTCCCATTAGGAACCGTCAAGAGCCGTATCTTCTTCACCCGTCAGCGCCTACAGACTCAGCTCAAGGATTTCAGGTGATAACCGTAATTACGGCTTCACTGCAATCTCAAAGGTACTGGCAGGCAGACCGGCGGCATTGATGAGGTTGGCGCGGGTGAAGGGCTGCCAGCCGTAGCGGGCACGGTGAGGATAACGAACGTGCTTGGAATGCAGACGGATAGTATTACCCCGCACCTCCACCTCGTCGGCTGGGCGGTATTGCCCGTGTTCGTCAGCAACCTCGAAGGTGCGCAGGGGTTGTCCGTCAGAGGACTTCATGCCACACCCATGGTCGAAACGGAGCACGAGGTACTCCCCGTCACGTTCGGCATGGCGTATGGCAGGTCCCGAGCTGGCGACATGGCTGTATCCGTAGTCATGATGCAGAGCTATACGTGCCAGACGCTCACCGATGGGGCGCTTGTGGCGGGGATGCACATCAAGCGAGTCGCCATGGTCGCTCGACACGGCCATCCCGCAATGGGGAATTTCCTCAGCCAGGCGACGTTGTACATCGCGGAAATGAGGCCATGTGGGGCGAGCGATGCTGCTAAGCTGTACGAAGTGGAAAGGCATAACCGTATCAGCCCAAGCCGTGCGCCAACTGTGGACAAGAGCAGGGAACTGAACCTCGAAGAGTTCCACATTATGAGCGTTCGACTCGCCTTGATACCAGATGACTCCGCGCAGAGGAAAGCCAGCCAAAGGTACGATACCCGCCTCGTAGAGGTAGCAAGGCTCGTAAGGATGACGCTGCTGAGGATGGGAGCTGAGCTGTATGTTTTGGTTGGCACGGCCGCGCACCCAAGGTTGTATGCGCTCGTTATGGCGCCAGTCAGTGAGGACATCAGCCAAGACAGGGTGCTGTTCCTGGGTGTGACGATCGGTATACGACTCTATAGGAGCTCCACCCACGGCATTGCAGATGAGCCCGATGGGAACATCAAGCGAGTCGGCCAGCATTGCACCGAAGTGGTAGGCAACAGCCGAGAAATGAGGTGCATTGGCGGTCGTAAGAGATTGCCACGTGGTAGGAAGGTAGTAATCGAGGCGATTGAGCTTCTCCAATGAGGCACTGTCCCACGCTACAGCATCGGTATATACGCGGGGGCGCATATCATAGATACGTATTCCCTTGGCGGGTGCCGTAGCTATATGCTCCTGAGCCTCGGTCGACTGGTGCAACATGAATGCCATATTGGATTGCCCCGAGCAGAGCCATACCTCGCCCACTAAAATATCGGAGAGTGTGAGGGTGGTGTCGCCATCGGTAACAGTGAGTGTGAGGGGCGTGCGTGTGGCCTCGCGGCTCTTGAAGGCAAGTTGCCACGTGCCATCCTCGGCAGTGGTTGTCCGCCTCCGCTCTGTCCCCAGACGAGCCGTAATCTTGGTGCCGGCATCGGCCGTTCCCCGCACGACGAAGGGCTTGTGGCGCTGTATCACCATGTGATCGGTATAGATGGCAGATAGCTGCAGACCGGCCTTCTCGCCAGCAGGCAAACAGCAAGCATTGTGAGCCATAGTGGTAGCAATACCGATGACGAACAGTAGGCAGAAGATGGTGAGATTTCGCATCACAGGAGCAATGCCGTCCATCTCAGGACTTGTTATTAGGAGTCTTTTCATGATATAGTTCTTTACATAGTGCAAAAGTAATAAATATATCCAGAAACGATATCGCAGGATAACAACTTTTCACACCACCAACAGTTAACTATGTATTCCTCCTTGCGGCTCGGCATAATTCAAGCAGGCTTGATTCTGCACTCGCTCGCTGCATTGATGTCCGGCCAATACCGTCTGTCCGCGGACAGCTCACAACAGCAGACTCTCCCCCTGTAAAGGAGGCGATTTTTGTTTCATCGCGATGAAACAAAATTTTTATCGCGTAGAAACAAAAATTCCTTCGCGATGCTGTTTTTTAGAAAAGACTGGTTGTTGTCCGGTAATATATAGCCCACCGACCGCAGGGGAGGATACATCGGAAACTTATTGCTTCTCTCCGGACTTCTTGCCGTGTCCCTGCTGCATGCCTCTGAGAAGTTCACGCTGGAAGCGGTCCTCGGCCATCTGAACGCGCATGAGTTTCTTGGCTGGGAGTATCTCTTTGAATCTCTTGAGATAGTCCTTCTCCAGTGTGGCACACTCGATCTTAACGTCGGCCAAAGCATCAATCATCTCGTTGCAATCCTCCTCGGTGCGCTCGTGAGGCTTCACCGAACGCACTTTTTTCCATACTCGGGCATTGGCCTGATGCTTCTTGTCCTGCAGCTCAAAATAGAGCGGGAAGAAGGCTGTACACTCTTCTTCAGTGAGCTCGGCATGGCGGGCGATAAACTCCTTCTGCTTGGTCTGGAACTCCTCGGGGGTCATACGTGGACGACGCGGAGCACTTGCCTGCTCCTGTGCAGAGGCGGTAAGACAAACTATGCTGATGATGAGTAATAGGTAACGTTTCATATAGTCGGTGCATTAGTAGGTTTCATTACTGGTGAGATATGAGTACAAGGCATACTCGTTGTAGAGCGAGGACGACATGAAGTGGTCGGCCTCTTCGGTGTAGATGTCTTCAGCAACAAGGGTGGTGTCTGCAATGCGGTTTTCCTGTACGTACATGAGTCCTTGCACGACAAAGATGGTGCTCACAAACATGGCTGCCATATAGAGCCAAGGTTTGATATGTGTGAAGAGGCTGATACGGACAGGCTCCTGAGCTGTAGGCTCCACCTCGGGCAGGCTCGTCATGAGCTGCTCGTGGAATTGCTCGAAGTACCCTTCAGGAGTACGGAAGGGATTCTCCTTGCCACATCGGGTCCTCAGTTCTTTATCATCTCTCATGGGTTGCATTCTTGTATATTTGTATATTTATGACTTGTCTGTGGATGTTTGGTTTAAATATCGTCGTCAAAAAAGCTACTCACCTTCTTCACGGCAAGGTGGTACGATGCCTTCAGTGCTCCGACACTGGTGCCCAGAATGTTGGAGATGTCTTCATACTTCATCTCCTCGAAATATTTCATGTTGAATATCATGCGCTGCTTGGGGGGCAATGTCTGTACGGCTGCTTGCAGGCGGGCCTGCAGATCATCGCCGTCAAAGTACTCATCGGCTTCAAGTTGCGAAACAACCTTCTCAGCCTCATCCATAGAACCGAGGTTGCTGTTGCGGTTAAGGAAAGTAATGGTCTCGTTGGTGGCAATGCGGTAGAGCCAAGTGAGTACCTTGGCATTGCCAAGAAATCCGTCAAGTCCCGTCCACGCCTTGATGAAGACATTTTGCAGCAGGTCATTGGCATCGTCGTGACTCAGTACCATACGGCGTATGTGCCAATAGAGCGGCTCACTATAGGCCTTCACCATTTCGGAGAAGGTCGTGCGCCGGGTCTTAGGGTCACGCAGCTGTTGCAAAAGTATGTCTTCGTCGGTCGGTAGCGCCACGGTATATTCTGTTTGTTGGTGCAAAGTTAGTGCAAGCCGAGCGAAAGAGCAAGGCTTTTGCTTGCATTTTTCCGAGGCGCAGCCTAACTTCTGTATTGCGAAGCGACACAGAAGATACATCATTATTTCTTTTAGCAGGAATCGTTTGTCGTTTTTTAGGCAATAAGACGCAACTGATGCATGTTTTCGCATTGCGCTGTATCATTATTCACGAAAAAGTAGTACTTTTGCGCCGATATTTATTATTTAGGATTCGCAATCATTACTTAAGACATGAAAGTAGCCATTGTAGGAGCCAGCGGAGCTGTAGGACAGGAGTTCCTCCGCGTGCTCGAAGAGAGAAACTTCCCCATCGACGAACTCGTACTGTTCGGTTCACCGCGCAGTGCAGGCAGTACCTATACCTTCCGTGGTAAGGATATCACCGTCAAATTGCTGCAGCACAACGATGACTTCAAGGACATCGATATCGCCTTCACCTCGGCTGGTGCCGGTACCTCCAAAGAGTATGCCGAAACGATTACCAAACATGGTGCCATCATGATTGACAACAGCAGCGCCTTCCGTATGGACGAGGACGTGCCACTCGTGGTACCCGAAGTCAATGCCGCCGATGCACTTACCCGCCCCCGCGGTATCATTGCCAACCCCAACTGTACGACCATACAGATGGTAGTGGCGCTGAAGGCCATCGAGCAGCTTTCACACATCAAGACCGTGCACGTATCTACCTATCAAGCCGCGAGTGGTGCCGGTGCCGCTGCTATGGCCGAGCTCTACGAACAGTACCGCCAAGTACTGGCCGATGAGCCTGTCACCGTAGAGAAGTTTGCCTACCAACTTGCCTTTAACCTCATTCCTCAGATTGACGTGTTCACCGACAACGGCTACACCAAGGAGGAGATGAAGATGTATCATGAAACCAAGAAGATTATGCACTCTGACATTCGTGTCAGCGCCACTTGTGTGCGTGTGCCTGCCCTACGTTCACACTCTGAGAGCCTTTGGGTAGAGACCGAGCGCCCCATCAGCGTAGAGGAAGCTCGCGAGGCTTTTGCGAATGGTGATGGGCTGGTGCTCATGGACAATCCCGCCGAGAAAGAGTACCCTATGCCCCTCTTCCTTGCAGGCAAGGATCCCGTATACGTGGGCCGCATCCGCAAGGATCTTGCCAATGACCATGGTCTCACCTTCTGGATTGTAGGCGACCAGATAAAGAAGGGCGCTGCCCTCAATGCTGTGCAGATAGCCGAGTATCTCGTAGCACAGGGAGTAGTGAAATAGCTATACCTCTCGAGGCATCGAGCTCAAGAATCTGTCTTGAACATTTAAGGCCTGCCAACTCTTTGGCGGGCCTTAAATGTACTTTTGGCAAGGCACGTGCACAAACAAAACGGTAATTGTAGACAGGGAAGCTCAAGGCACCACTCTCACCTCATCTTCAGGCAGATGGCTGCTTCGGATACGCCACTCTTGCGGATAGAGGTTATTGGCTCGGTTACCGATATTCTTGACAAATCCCAATGGCAATCCGCGCCACGTGACGAGAACGAAACCACGCGGCATGTCGCTTGGCAACACGATGGCTTCGCGGTGCAGATAGCGCAAAGCATCGACATAGCTCAACTCGCAAGTAGGGAAAGCCTCGGGAGAAAGTACCGTACTCATCGCCAACTCATGGGTAGGTATCACGTCGCGCCCCTTCACTTCCGCAAGGAATACACCTGCTTTCAACAGACGGAGGCGAGTAGCAAGCAATGTGCAAAGCGGATCCATTTCCGTAGGTATAGCCACGATACCATTGCTTTCCTCTTTATATATATAGGTTTCCGGAGAGGTAAGCCATGAGGATACAACGGACGATTTCACGGATCTCTTCGACACGGCAGCCGATGCCATACGTTTCCGGGAAGGTAGTCCAACGTGACCGGCATCGTCTATATCGGGCTTCTTCCTCACTACCGCCATAAAGAATCCCTCACCACGAGTACGTCCTGGCAAAAAACGATAGACGTGAGGCACGTTGGGGAGAAGAGTCGGTGTGATTCCCCACGTGGACTCTATATTGACGGGGAGCAACTCTGCTCCCAGCTTGTCCATCATCCAACGCACATTCTCCTCGTCTTCCTCAGTATTGAAAGTGCAAGTGCTGTAGACAAGCAACCCGCCGGGTCGGAGCGTAGGCCATATATCGGTGAGTATATCACGCTGGCGCTGCCAACAGATAGCCACATTCTCGGGACTCCACTCGGCCACAGCTACCTCGTCTTTGCGGAACATACCCTCACCACTACACGGGGCATCCACCAGAATAAGGTCGAAAAGAGGTCCCAACGGAGTGAAGTCAGCTGGATAGTTCGAGGTGACGATACAGCGCGGATGACCCCATTTCGTGATATTCTCGGCTAACACCTGAGCACGGGGACGCATCACCTCATTCGATACAAGCACCGCATCATCGGGCAGCAGTGAACGCAGTAGCGTACTCTTGCCACCAGGCGCTGCACAGAGGTCGAGTGCCACACGGGGCGTTCCAAGATGTTGCCTCACGGCCTGCTCCACAAACATTGACGAAGCCTCCTGCACATAATAACCTCCACAATGGAAGAGGGGGTCGAAGGTAAACGGTGGGCGTTCTTCCAGATAATAGCCATCAGTGGTCCAGGGCACAGGTCCGTAAGGCACATCGGCAGACACCTTGCTGCGGTTGAGCCGGATGCTCACGGCAGGTTCGCCAAGCAACGCTTCACGGAAAGCTTCATAGCCATCGCCCAACAGGCATCGCATCGAATGTTCAAAGGGAGCAGGTAGATTCATTCTGCAAGATTAACTTGATGGTATAGAATGTAATATATTCGCAACACTTCACGCAATTGCAATAATCTAAACGACTTTGTTTTGCAACGAATCGTCATCTTTCATTTGGCCAGGAGAAGAGGCATCACCACCATACACTTCCTGCTTGATCCCATCAAAGAAGATGTCGGTTGCCTGATGGATAGGGTAATAGAACACGGAAGCCTCTTTATTGGGCTCCGAGATTAGCTCATCGCCCTTGTCAAAGAATTCGATGCCGGTGATAATGACACCCACGAGCAGAGCAGACTTGAGTATACCCACCGCACCACCAAGAAGGCGGTTAATCCAGCCGAGACAGATAGCATGAAGTATTTTTGACACAAGCCAACCGGCCAAACTGAAGAGCAGAGGCACAACAATCAGTATCAGAACGAATGCCGTGATATGGGCAACCTCGGCCGACATACCGAAAACTGCAGTCAACCACTCCCCCACCGGCACATAGAATGCACGGCCAATAAGCAAGCCACCAATGAGTCCGGCAAGACCCGCCACTTGCTTCACTACCCCGTCACGCAAACCGCTGATAAGTCCGATGACAAGCAGTGCGGCAATAATGATGTCGATTGTTTGCATGTGTGTCAAATTAAGAGTCTATAACGAAGAGGGAAGAGTCAGCCTTGCAATGTATGCACCTAACTCTTCCCTCTCAACTTCTAATTTATCAAAGTGTCTGCTTCACCTCGATGGTCTTGAAGGTCTCGATAATGTCGCCTACCTTTATATCGTTGCAGGCTACAAGCGAGATACCGCACTCGAAATTGGTACCAACCTCCTTCACATCGTCCTTAAAGCGCTTCAGGGCATTGATGTCACCCGTGAAGATCACGATACCGTCGCGGATGAGGCGTGCACGGTCGCTGCGGGTGACCTTACCCTCACGCACCATGGCACCGGCTACATAACCCACCTTGGAGATGTGGAATACCTCACGCACCTCGATGGTAGAGGTCACCTCCTCCTTTATGGTAGGAGCAAGCATACCCTCCATAGCGGCCTTCACCTCCTCAAGGGCATCGTAGATGATGCTATAGAGGCGAATGTCGACACCGGCCGTCTCAGCATACTTGTGGGCTGCCTGTGAGGGACGCACCTGGAAACCGATGATGATGGCTTGCGATGCCGAAGCGAGGGTAACGTCAGACTCGGAAATCTGACCCACTGCCTTATGGATGACATTGACCTGAATCTGCTCGGTAGAAAGCTTGATGAGCGAGTCGCTGAGAGCCTCGATAGAGCCATCCACGTCGCCCTTGACGATGATGTTGAGCTCCTGGAAGCTGCCGAGTGCGATACGTCGGCCCACCTCGTCGAGGGTAAGCATCTTCTGGGTACGCAGACCCTGCTCGCGCTGCAGTTGTTCGCGCTTGTTGGCAATTTCGCGAGCCTCCTGCTCAGTCTCTATCACATGGAAAGCATCACCGGCCTGCGGTGCTCCGTTGAGACCAAGGATGAGTACGGGTTCGGCAGGACCAGCCTGCTTGATGCGCTGGTTACGTTCGTTGAACATCGCCTTCACACGACCGAAGTGGGTACCAGCCAACACGATATCGCCCATCTTGAGCGTACCGTTCTGTACGAGCACAGTAGCCACGTAACCGCGGCCCTTATCGAGGGTAGACTCGATGATGGAGCCTGTAGCACGCTTGTTGGGATTGGCCTTGAGGTCAAGCATCTCGGCCTCAAGAAGCACCTTCTCAAGCAACTCCTCGATACCGATGCCGGCCTTGGCCGAGATATCCTGGCTCTGATACTTGCCACCCCAATCCTCTACGAGGAGGTTCATGTTGGCAAGCTGTCCCTTGATCTTCTCGGCATCGGCATGGGGTTTGTCTATCTTGTTGATGGCAAATACCATGGGAACGCCAGCTGCCTGAGCATGGTGGATAGCCTCCTTGGTCTGGGGCATCACATCGTCGTCGGCAGCCACAATGATGATGGCGATATCGGTCACCTGAGCACCACGAGCACGCATAGCTGTAAAGGCCTCGTGACCAGGGGTATCGAGGAAGGTGATGCGACGGCCATCCTCAAGCTTCACGTTGTAAGCACCGATGTGCTGGGTGATACCACCGGCCTCACCGGCAATGACGTTTGACTTGCGGATATAGTCGAGCAATGAGGTCTTACCGTGGTCTACGTGACCCATCACAGTCACGATGGGTGCGCGAGGCAGGAGATCCTCCTCGCGATCCTCCTCCTCAGAGATAGCCTGTGCCACCTCGGCGCTGACAAACTCAGTGGTAAAGCCAAACTCCTCGGCTACAATATTGATGGTCTCAGCATCGAGGCGCTGGTTGATAGATACCATCATACCGATGCTCATACAGGTGCCGATGACCTGAGCCACGCCTACGTTCATCATGTTGGCAAGCTCATTAGCGGTAACGAACTCTGTGAGCTTGAGTACCTTGCTCTCTGCATGTTCCTGCGCCATCTGCTCCTGACGACGCTCAGCCTCTTGGGCACGCTTCTCCTTACGGTACTTAGCACCGGTCGACTTGGGTTTGTTGGTGAGGCGGGCAAGCGTGTCCTTCACTTGCTTCTGGATTTCCTCCTCACTCATCTCACTCTTCTCGAGAATACGCTTGGCGCGCTCCTTATCACGGTCAAACTTAGTGCGGTGGGGGTCATTGCCCTTACTACCACCATTCTTGCCGCCCTGTGCTCCACCACGAGCGTCAGAGGCCACCATAGAACCTGCCTTAGTGATATCGACACGTTCGTTCTGTATACGGTTGCGCTTCTTTTTCTTGCCATCGCCTTGGCCTGCTGCTGCACCTGCGCCTGTGCCTGCAGGCTTCGAAGCCGTCTGTTGCTTGCGCTGCTGTGCTTTCTCTTCACGCTCCTTGCGCTTCTCCTCCTTCGATTTCTTCTTAGGACGAGTCGATTGATTAATGGCCGAGAGGTCCACCTTACCCACTACGTTTATCTTTGACACGAATTCGGGGCGCTTCACAGCAAACACCTCATCCTCTGTAGCTGCGGCAGGCTGTTCCTCTTCAACGGGCTTGGCCGGCTCAACCACCTCGGGAGTCTCCTCTACAGCAACTACAGGAGCTACAGGCTCGGGCATCTCCTCTTTTGCGGGAGCAGGAGCCACTTCCGCTACAGGCTCGGCGGGCTGTACAGGTTCCTCCTTCTTAGGCTCCTCTTTCTTGGGTTCCTCTTTCTTGGGCGCATCCAGATCGATTTTCCCCACCACCTTGAAAGCAAGCTTGGCGGGTTCCTCTTTCTTGGGTTCCTCCTTCTTGGGGGCTGTTTTCTTAGATTCTTCCACCGATGCGGCAAGCTTGGCCTCCTTCTTGCTATCTAAGCGCTCGCGCTGTGCCTTCTCGGCTTTCTGGCGCAGGTCTTTGTCTGAGCTAAATTGAATGACGAGGAGTTCGTACTGCTCATCGGAAATCTTGGCATTCAGTGAGTTTTCGACCGTATGTCCCTTTTTCTGCAGGAAATCGACACACGTCTGCAATCCCACATTCAGTTCTTTCGTTACTTTACTTAATCTTGGCATTCCAAAAAACGTTTTTTAATTCCGAATTATGAATTATGAATCCAACATAAAGCAATTCATAATTGAGAATTCAGAATTCAGAATTATACAACTTATTCTTCATTCTCAAACTCGGCACGGAGGATAGCGAGTATCTCGTCCACGGTATCCTCTTCCAGGTCGGCCTTCTCAATGAGCATCTCACGGGGAGCATTGAGGACACCCTTAGCCGTGTCAATACCAATAGCATGGATGGCATCGATAACCCACTGGTCAATTTCATCGGCAAATTCATCGAGATAAATGTCCTCCTCCTCGTTCTCATCGTCAAGTTCGCGGAACACATCGATAGTGTATTCGGTGAGCATACTGGCAAGCTTGATATTCATACCGCCCTTACCGATAGCCAATGATACCTGGTCGGGCTTGAGATACACCTCTACCTTACGATCCTCCTCATTGAGGATGAGCGACGATACGGTAGCAGGACTCAGTGCACGCTTGATGAAGAGTTCTATATTGGCTGTATAATTGATGACGTCGATATTCTCATTGCGCAACTCACGCACAATGCCATGAATACGCGAGCCCTTCACGCCCACGCAAGCTCCTACGGGGTCGATACGGTCGTCATACGACTCTACGGCAATCTTGGCACGCTCACCTGGGATACGGGCAATACGCTTGAGTGTGATAAGTCCGTCATTGATTTCAGGCACCTCCTGTTCGAACAGACGTTGCAAGAAGAGGGGCGATGTGCGACTCAGAATAATCTTGGGATTGTTGTTCATATTGTCCACGCGCAATATCACAGCACGCACGGTCTCACCCTTTCGGTAGAAGTCGCCGGGTATCTGCTCACTCTTCGGCAACAACAGCTCGTTGCCCTCATCGTCGAGAAGCAATATCTCCTTTTTCCAAATCTGATACACCTCAGCTGCAATGATAGTGCCCTCCAGATCCTTGTATTTATTGTACAGGCTGTCCTTCTCCAACTCCAGAACCTTAGATGCCAATGTTTGACGCAAGGTAAGGATAGCACGGCGACCAAATGAGAGGAACGAGACCTCGTCGGTAACCTCCTCACCCACTTCGTAGTCCTCATCTATCTGCAACGCCTCGCTCAGTGAGATTTCGGCATTGGGATTGGTGAGTTCGTCATCCTCCACTACCACACGGTTGCGACGGATTTCAAAGTCGCCCTTATCAGGGTTCACGATTACGTCATAGTTCTCATCCGAGCCAAACGTTTTTGCTATCACATTACGGAAGCTCTCTTCCAGCACATTGATCATCGTAGTGCGGTCAATGTTCTTCAGTTCCTTAAACTCTTGGAATGTATCAACAAGATTGACTACATTTTCTTTTTGCTTTGCCATAGGTCCTTAAAAGTTTATTAGGTATTTCGTATATTTAATTTCATCATATTTCCAGACACACTCCCTGTCCACCATCACGGAACGTTTGGTCCCCTCAGGCTTCTCCTTCACCTTCACCACAACGGCAAAGTCCGTATCCTCGGCACGAGTAAGCACACCGCGGTACTTCTTCCCGTCGCGTGCCAGCACCTCAACTTCCTTGCCTATGTGATTGACATACTGCTGCAACACCTTGAAAGGCTGCCCAATACCGGCTGACCCCACTTCGAGTTCGTAATCCTCCTCATCACGATTGAGGTTGGCCTCGATATGGCGGCTCAGTTTCACACAGTCCTCTATCCACACGCCATCGGCATGGTCAATCTCTACCGATACGCAGTTGTCTGCACTCACCGCCACGTCGACCAGAAAATACTCCTTATCGACCAGCCATCCTTCTACAATTTCTCTTACTTTTTCTTTTGATATCATACGTTATAAATAAAAAAGACCCCCGAAGGAGCCCCTCACATATCATCTAAATCGCTGCAAAAGTACTGTTTTTTTTCATTCCAGCCAAAAATATTTGCACATTATTCATTATTTTTGTGATAAATCGCAGAAACACCCTGCACTCGCTGTGGAAAATATTTAAGCAAGCTTGCTTTTATTTCGCTCGTTTATATGTATTTTTGCAGAGAAAATTAACCAATCCACCCATAACCATGCGTAGTAAAGCCCATCAATCAAACCGCAACTTCATGTTCGGCACCCTCGTGCTGGGATTCTTAGTTATCGGCATCGTAGTCCTGTTCGCCACGCTTTCATTCCGCCTCAGCACCGACCAGCGCCTACGAGCCGCCATCACTGACACCTACCACTTCCATCTCACCCCCATCCTCGCACCACAAGGTTGTGCCATATACCTCAATGACAGTCTCCTCTATAGCGGCATCCCCACCGCTGACACCGTGCTCACCACTACGCGCACAGCCGATGACAATGCCCTCATCTTTGTAGACCTCACCACCGACCTCATGCAAATTGCCGACGTGCCAGCCAAGCGCGGTACCTTCCGCATCATCAGCACCGAAGAGGGCATTGCATTACACGAAGAATAGACCTCCCAGAACAACGACATGCCATAGAAACATGACATTCGTGGCTGTAGACCTCCTTTTTGAGAGATAATCTGCAAAGCCGACATTACTTAGAGCCTGTCATAGAACATTATTATTCATTATACATTGATAATATCGGCGTTTTTTCGTAATTTTGCAGCGTTGACCAAAAGAATATAAACCATATAAACTAACAAATCGTATGTCAAAGAAAGCATTATTGATGATTTTGGACGGTTGGGGTTTCGGCAACCACGGTAAGGGTGACGTTATCTTCAACACTCCTACTCCCTACTGGGACTATCTGATGAGCACTTATCCCCACTCTCAGCTGCAAGCAAGCGGTGAAAACGTAGGTTTACCCGACGGACAGATGGGTAACTCCGAAGTGGGACACCTCAATATCGGTGCTGGCCGCGTGGTATACCAGGATCTCGTGAAGATCAACCGTGCCTGTGCAGACGGCAGCATTCTACAGAACAAAGAGATTGTAGCAGCCTACAGCTATGCTAAAGAGAATGGGAAAAACCTCCACCTCATGGGTCTGACCTCTGACGGTGGCGTTCACAGTTCACTCGAACACCTATTCAAGCTCATTGACATCGCCAGCGAGTATGGCATCGACAACACCTACGTACACTGCTTCATGGATGGTCGCGACACCGACCCGAAGAGCGGTGTAGGATTCATCAGCCAGCTCGTGGAACGGAATGCCAAAGTGGCCTCTATCATCGGCCGCTACTACGCTATGGACCGCGACAAGCGCTGGGAGCGCGTGAAGGTGGCTTACGACCTGCTTGTAAGCGGCGAGGGCAAGAAGGCAACCGACATGGTGAAGGCTGTAGAGGAATCATACGCTGACGGTGTGACCGACGAATTCATCCTCCCCATCGTGAACAGCAACTACGACGGCACCATCAAGGAGGGCGACGTAGTTATCTTCTTCAACTACCGCAACGACCGTGCCAAGGAGCTCACCGTGGTACTCACACAGCAGGACATGCCCGAGGCTGGCATGCACACCATCCCCGGCCTGCAATACTACTGCATGACCCCGTACGATGCATCGTTCAAGGGCGTACACATTCTCTTCGACAAGGAGAACGTGGAGAACACCCTCGGCGAGTACGTGGCATCAAAGGGCCTCAAGCAGCTCCACATCGCCGAGACCGAGAAGTATGCCCATGTAACCTTCTTCCTCAACGGTGGCCGCGAGACCCCGTTCGATGGCGAAGACCGCATACTGGTGCCCTCACCCAAGGTAGCAACCTATGACCTGCAGCCCGAGATGAGCGCCTACGAAGTGCGCACCAAGCTCGTGGAGGCTATTCGCGAAGACAAGTACGACCTCATCGTCGTGAATTTTGCCAACGGCGACATGGTGGGTCACACCGGAGTCTACAGCGCCATCGAAGCAGCAGTGAAGGCTGTTGACGAGTGCGTACACGATGTTATCGAGACCGCCAAGGAGACCGGTTACGAGGCCATCATCATCGCCGATCACGGCAATGCCGACAATGCAGTGAATGCCGATGGCTCGCCCAACACCGCCCACTCGCTCAACCCCGTGCCCTTCATCTACGTCACTGAGAACAAGGACATACAACCCGCCGACGGCATTCTTGCCGACGTAGCTCCCTCGGTACTGAAGATCATGGGTTTGCCCGTACCGGCTGAAATGACAGGCAAGCAGCTGATTTAAGGGAAAAGGGAAGAGGGAAGAGTTGCCATCCGGGTGACTACCTTTTCCCCCTCCCCTCTTCTCTCTTCTCTCTTCCCTCTTAACTCATCCCTCTTAAAATGGTAGAAGTCAACGGTGTAGTCGTATCATTCGACATTTTCAAAGAGAAGTTCCTTTGCGACCTCGATGGTTGCAACGGTGCCTGCTGCATCGAAGGCGATGCAGGTGCCCCCATCACCCCCGACGAGGTGAAGGAGGTAGAGAAACTCTTGCCCGAGATATGGGACGAACTGCTGCCCGAAGCACGCGAGGTAATCAACCGTCAGGGCATCTCATACTATGACCCCAGCGGTGAGCTTGTCACCTCTATCGTAGGTGGTAAGGACTGCGTGTTTACCTGCTACGATGAACGGGGCTGCTGCTACTGTGCCATCGAACGAGCCTACCGCCAGGGGCGCGTACCCTTCTACAAACCCGTATCGTGCCACCTCTACCCCATCCGTGTGGGTGAATATGGTCCCTACCGTGCCCTCAACTACGACCGTTGGGACGTGTGTAAAGTTGCCGTCCTCAAAGGGCAGAAAGAGAACCTTCCCCTTTATAAATTCTTGAAGGAGCCTCTTATCCGTCGCTTCGGCGAGGACTGGTATGCCGAGCTGGAGCTCGTGGCCGAAGAGCTGGCCAACCAAGGAATTATTTGATGGAAGAGGGAAAAGTGAAGAGTTAAGTATCCGTATGCAGATTCTAAGAGTTGCCGCACATGTGGCAACTCTTTTTTTACTGGCATTTAGTACTTCGCCCAGTTAAAATGAGGATTAACTGAAAATATTCCACTGAGGAGAGTTGATTTTCCTGATTTTATTGTACTTTTGTCCTGTCTGTCAGGGAAGCTACAGGATTTTTCTTGCTACACTAACTTAGTGACTCCTTTGACATGACCAATCTTGAATAACAAGATGTTACTCAAGAGCCATATAATAGTAATCTCAAGTGTTGCAGAATCAAGGATTATGAAAACGAACAGAGAACAAGCACAAAGACTATTACTTTCGTTCTTTGCAGTGCTAATGCCACTCTTGGTAAATGCCCAAGTAGAACATGTAGAAATTGATGGGATATGGTATAACTTGACATCGGAGACCAAGGAGGCCGAGGTGACATACGAATACGGGAACCTTATCTATGGATACCATAGCGATTACTCCGGTTCTATCGCCATCCCCTCCATAGTGACCTACCTGGATGTAGAGTATCGTGTAACAAGCATTGGGTATCGTGCGTTTATAAATTGCAGTGACCTCACCGACATCACCATTCCTGAGAGGGTGACGAACATTGGAGAGAGTGCTTTCCACTCCTGTAACAGCCTCACCACTATCACCATCCCCGAAAACTCGCAGTTGACGAGCATTGGGAACTCTGCTTTCTCAAATTGCAGCAGCCTCACCGATATCTCTATCCCCGAGGGGGTGACGAGCATCGGAGAAAATGCTTTCGCTCGATGCAGCAGCCTCACCACTGTCACCATCCCCAAGAACTCGCAGCTGACGAGCATTGGAGTCCAAGCTTTCCACTCCTGTAGCAGCCTCACCACTATCAATATCCCCGAGGGTGTAACGAAGATCGAAACCAGTGCTTTCGCTATTTGCGAAAGCCTCACTGCCATCACCCTCCCAAAGGGAGTGACGAGCATTGGGAACTCTGCTTTCTCAAGTTGTAGCAGCCTCACCACCATCACCATTCCCACAAGTGTGACGAGCATCGGTGCGTGGGCATTCTCTAGTAGCGGCCTCATCGCTGTTACCATCCCCGAGGGTGTAACCGAAATTGCTTCACATACTTTCAGGCATTGCCAAAAATTAGAATCTGTGGTTCTGTTGTCAAAAAGTTTGAAGAATATTTCTGAAACAGCATTTGCCAACTGTCCTGAGCTGCACGATGTGTATTGCTATTCCGAGACAGTACCTACCACTTATGATAATCAAGTCTTCGAAAGTTCCTACCCCGAGAAGGCGACTCTACACGTGCCAGCAATTGCCTTAGAGGCATATAAGACTACAGCGCCCTGGCGCTACTTCGGTACCATCGTGCCCATCGAAGGGGAGCAGCCTGCCGAGGACTGGAGCGAGTGGACCACATTGGGCACTGCCGTAACGGCAAGCGGCAAAGATGCCATAATGGCAAACCTCCACCATTGGGGCGAAGGCACCATCGAGGAATGGGAAGAGCCTATCACCATCGACCAACGCACCAACAAGGCCGACCCGAGCAAACAGCAGTTGCGTCTGAACGGCATCTTCAATGCCAAGGATATCATCTTGGGGTACGACAGCTCAACAGCAACCATTACCGCTGAACAGCAAAGCACAGGCTACGCCACCAATACCGCCATAATAGAAGAGCAAGGCGTGCCTGACCCTTATAAAGAGTTCCTGTTTTCTATCAACAGTGGTTCTTATCGCCCCGCAACAGGTGTCATAGACTTGTCCAACGCATTCTTCTATATCAGTGACATGTATGGCCTCAAGATGGGATTCACTTTGCAGATAGAAGGTGTGACGCCTCCTACATTCACTGCAGCATGGGATCGCCGATATGTTGGTCGTGAGGGAGGTGAAGCCACATTGACGGTAAGCTTCGAGGCACCTATCGTGAAATACCGTAAGCTCGTGCTTACTCCAGGGGAAAGCATGAGTGCTTCTGCCGTGAAAGCACTTTATGCGGCCAATCCGGAGACAGACCTAATGTATGAAGAAACGGACCGGCCTACGACCACTATCACATGTACTGAAATGGGCACATACCGGGTAGTACTCATCCCGATAGGAGCGGACGGCACTGCAGTGCTGGATTATGGCATCATCAGTTTGGCTTCATACGCAGAGCCGGATTATGGCACCTATGAATGGGAGTACCTTGGAGAGTCTACAGTAACCGAGCACGTCGGTTCATTGCTGATACCCAATGGAGAGATATGGGAAGAGGTAGATGGTGCTTGGGTCAACAAATATCCTTGGCAGTCAACGATTACGGGTGTTCAGACATATCGCCGTGCCGATAACCCGAACATCATCGGTTTGCGCAACCTATATGGTGAGAGTCATCCCTACAGCTCAATGTTCACCTATATCGACCAGGCTCAGGACTGGTGGGTCTACATCGACATCACCGACCCCAAGGATGTGAAACTGCTCACGACCCCGGTAGGAGTCTCATCCTCACAAATGGGATATGGCTGTTTCATCTATCAATACGCGAACTCGGAGGCTGCCACCTATACAGATGGTGTGATTACATTCCCGAACGGTTCTGTACTGTTAGGAAATTTCCCCAACCAGGATCCCCTAGCTGCGTTTGACATGAAGATTGTTCTGCCAGCAGGGAGTGCTGTTACTGGAATCCCACTAAATAATGAACAATCGACAATCTATGACCTCAGCGGACGCAAGGTACTGGATACTGAGAGCCTGGGCAATGGTATCTATATCGTCAATGGCAGAAAAGTCATCAAATAACATTTTGAAACCATTCATAATTCAGCATTCTTTCCATGCGCCTCATCCTCCGTATTCTCATCGCTCTATTCCTGCTGAGCATAGGCAGTGTGGCACTCTACCGCTATGTGCCGGTGCCCGCAACGCCACTCATGGTGACCAATGCGGTGAAGGCCGCCCTGAAGGGTGAGCCTACGACCTTCCATCACGACTGGGTGCCGATGGATCAGATATCGCCCCATCTGGCCGATGCCGTAGTGGCCTCTGAGGACCAGCGTTTCTACCAGCATAATGGGTTCGACTGGAAGGAAATAGGCAATGCCATAGAAGAACGCAAGATGGGCAAGCGCAAGCGAGGTGGCAGCACCATCAGCCAGCAAACGGCCAAGAATGTGTTTACCTTCTGTACCTCCACCTGGGCACGCAAGGCCATAGAGGCCTACTACACGGTACTGATCGAGTGCCTATGGTCCAAGGAACGTATCCTGGAGGTGTACCTCAACAGCATAGAGATGGGGCCGCACATCTATGGTGCCGAGGCAGTGGCTCATCAGCACTTTGGCAAGCAGGCCGCAGAGCTCTCGCGCAAGGACTGTGCACTCATAGCCGCTACACTGCCCAATCCCAAGCGATACAGTTCCAAGACCCCTTCACAGTATATTCGTCGCCGACAGAATGATATCCAAGAACAGATGAGACTGATGGGTAAGTAGGACTGAAAAAGGAACACGCGCGAGACTGCTCGCGCGTGTTCTTTTTATATTATAATAGTCTCTTAATTGCGGTTAAGGATTCTTATGCATCAATGTTTGCATACGTGGCATTCTTCTCAATGAACTCGCGACGGGGACCTACGTCCTCACCCATGAGCATGGAGAATACGTAGTCGGCAGCAGCAGCGTTCTCGATGGTCACCTGCTTCAGCAGTCGTGTCTCAGGATTCATGGTGGTCTCCCACAGCTGCTCGGGATTCATCTCACCAAGACCCTTGTAGCGCTGAATGGTGATACCCTGCTCACTGCCGTTGCCAAACTCGGCGATAAAGCGATCCTTGTCAGCATCATCGTAGCAGTAGCGCTTGTTCTTTCCCTTGCTGCAGAGATAGAGGGGCGGAGTAGCGATGAAGAGGTGTCCGTTTTCGATGAGTTCGGGCATATAGCGATAGAAGAGAGTCATCAAGAGAGTGTCGATGTGTGAACCATCGACATCGGCATCGGTCATGATAATGGTCTTATAGTAGCGCAACTTCTCATAGTTAGCCTCCTTGCTATTCTCGGGGTTGAGACCGAAGCGTACACCCAGAGCTTGTATAATGTTGTTCACCTCTTCGTGCTCGAATGCCTTGTGCCACATCACGCGTTCCACGTTGAATATCTTACCACGGATGGGGAGGATGGCCTGTGTAAGGCGTGAGCGCCCCTGCTTGGCCGATCCACCGGCCGAGTCACCCTCGACGATGAATAGCTCGCAGTTCATGGGATCCTTGTCTGAGCAGTCGGCCAGCTTACCGGGCAGTCCGCCACCGCTCATGGGATTCTTGCGCTGTACGCTCTCGCGTGCCTTGCGGGCTGCGATACGCGCCTGAGCTGCCAGCACCACCTTGTCTACAATCATCTTGGCCTCCTTCGGGTGCTCCTCGAGATAGTTGGTCAAGGTCTCGGCCACAGCTTGTTGCACAGCACCGGCCACCTCAGAATTGCCGAGCTTGGTTTTGGTCTGTCCCTCAAACTGGGGCTCTGCCACCTTGATGGAGATGACCGCCGTCAAGCCTTCGCGGAAGTCCTCGCCGGCAATCTCCACCTTGGCCTTCTCTAATGCTTTGGTATCTTCGGCATACTTCTTGAGGGTACGGGTAAGTGCGGTACGGAAACCGGCAAGGTGAGTACCGCCCTCTATGGTGTTGATATTGTTGACGTATGAGTGGATATTCTCCGAGTATGAGGTATTGTACATGATGGCCACCTCAATGGGCACTCCCTGCTTCTCGGTGTTGAGGTAGATGATATCGTTGAAGAGATGTTCACGTGAAGAGTCTACGTAGCGGACAAACTCCTTCAAGCCCTCCTCAGAGTGGAAGGTCTCGGTGCGCACGTTGCCCTCCTCGTCCTTGTCGCGCAGGTCGGTAAGGGTAATGGTGATACCGGCATTGAGGAATGCCAGCTCGCGCATACGGTTGGCCAAGATGTCGTAGCTGTACTCGTGAGCGGTGAAGATGGTGCGGTCGGGCCAGAACTGTTGGCGTGTACCGGTACGGTCGGCATCGCCTACGGTCTTCACGGCATATAGGGGCTTACCACAAGAGTACTCCTGCTGGTATATCTTACCGCCACGGAACACCTGGGTCATCATGCGGGTTGACAGAGCGTTTACGCACGATACACCAACGCCATGCAAGCCGCCCGACACCTTATACGAGCCTTTGTCGAACTTACCACCGGCATGCAGCACGGTCATTACCACCTCGAGTGCCGAGCGCTGCTCCTTCTCGTGCCAGTCTACGGGAATACCGCGACCGTTGTCCTGCACGGTGATAGAGTTGTCCTCGTTGATATATACCTCGATGTGGCTACAGTAGCCAGCCAATGCCTCGTCGATGGAGTTGTCTACCACCTCATATACGAGGTGGTGTAGACCCTTCGATGAGATGTCGCCAATATACATTGCCGGGCGCTTGCGTACGGCCTCAAGGCCTTCAAGTACCTGGATGTTTTCTGCCGAGTAGCTGCTCGCGGCATTTGCTTTGATTTCTTCGTTTATGTCCATGTTTTCAGTTATGTTTTCAGTCATTAAGTAGCCCTCCGCGTGGGTAGAGCCTAAAACGGAACAAAAATACAAAAAAAAATCGACATTAGCAGCATCTTCTCGTTTTTTAATCTATAAAATGGTTGGAGCTACTATTAATCAACACATAATACAACTATAGCAGCAATCACTTCATTGAGAGTAATTGCTGCTATCAGCATTATAGGAGTATCAATACCTATAGTCTATCGGATGCTTACGATACAGGTCCTATCTATCATAAATGAGATCACCAGGTGTACTACGCAAAAGATTACGCAATACAATTATCACACTAACCAACGTACTTAATAGAATAAGAGCTACAACCGAACATGTCCACATATTCCATAATATGAGGTATTCTGACTCATTATCCCTAAGTGGCAAAAGTAATTCCGTAAGCCCAACAATCGTTAATGCCATAATCAAAGCCATAATAACTATACCCACAATTATTACGACATATACTCTGACAAGTTCATTAGTAGACAGGCCAAAGGCCTTAAAAGTACCAAGATTGCGCTTGACTTTAGGGAAATAGCTCTGCATCATATTTACAATAAAGATAATGATGCTGATAATGGAGAACACCAGCATGGCTACAGTAAGTACAATTGCCATGTGACTTACCGCACTGAAGTTCTTTTTAGCATTGACTTGCGTCATCTCAATCTGTAACGTAGAAGCAGCTTTCACAAAACGCTCAAATTCTTCTATCTTTTTCAGTTTCCCTTCCCCAAAATAGACAGAATACACATTGTCACGCTCCTTATATTCGACTTTAACATTATCATAATTATAGATGCGCTCAAGTCCTCTTCCGTCAAAATGCTTGGTCAGTTCATCCTCTATACGATTCACCTCTTCACGCTTGGTTCCTGTTTTCACATAGACCCTCATTATCGCTCCTTCCTTCCACGGTTGCAGCCTCTTCTTCACTTGGTCTTGAGATAGCACTTCATCCACATGCACAGCCAAATCAGAAGGCAATATCCGTCTGACGGCATCAGCGGTGAACTCCTCTGTTAGATGCTTGGGCACAAAATAGAATAGTTCCTTTGCATAATTCTCATGATTGATATCAATGGGACAATCCCTACCTGCCATGATTCTTACCTCATGCAAATATTTCGAGGCTACGGCCTCCTTGTTCATCGGCAGTCTTTTTACTACCGCCAACAAGGGGAGTGGAGCACGAGCGTACCCATTCCCAAGCATTTTTAGGCCTAAAGTATCAGCACCTACAGACTTTGAGTAATAGTTTATATATGCCGGCAGATTATCCACACTGTATCCCAAATCTTCCAGCGCTTCTATAGTCATTATAACACCAAGCGATGAATCGGCAAGGCTATCCGGATTGATTGAACAACCATTAATTACATTATCCTCCTTCAGTACTGCCTTTATTAAATTATTGGAAAGATTTTCATAGAACAACGTACTGAACAACTTGGATTGTCCACTCGCGCTCACCAAGGTCAATGAGTTATTGATTTCGGACTGTACGCTATTAAATCCATAGTAACGTTGCACCGAGTCCGTATCCAGCAAGTCTCTCAGACGTTCTATATTCTCTTCATCAGTGTTTCTCAAATCGATGTTCACCCAATTTGTGAATGGGTCATCCATTTTATTCTTCAGATAAGCAATACTGGCGGCTGAAAAAGCAACTGCAAAAAATGTGGCCGCCAGCACGATTGTCAACAACCAGAGATTGGACGCTCGTCGCCCCAACACTACACGGCATTCTCTTCTCATTAGAAGATATTGGTGTTCCTTAAATAGTTTCATACGTTATTTCTTGCGTAAAAAATCCTCAAACGATAAACAGTCCATACATACTCCCTCGCCTATCCAATGGCTACGATCAGAATCCGGACGATAGATACAGCCTTCATCAATATAGCCATACGCGGTTTTCTCGTCTTCACTTGCAGCATGAGAATCCGTCTTTTTTCGGATCTTAATAATCACATCCGCAAATGTAGTGGCCAGATGCATATCATGACTTACAATAATGGCTGTAGCATCACGATGCTCCCCTATGCGTTTGTCTAAGACTTGCATCACACGCATGGCATTCTCTGCATCAAGATTACCCGTAGGTTCATCTCCGAAAAGTACCGTGTAATCAGGGAGTACAGCACGGGCAAATGCCAATCTTTGCTGCTGACCACCCGAAAGTTCCTGGGTCATACGTTGCTCTTCTACGTTCTCTAACCCCAGTTCTGCCAGTACCGACTTCGTTCTCTCAAAACACTCCTTTTGGGAGTATCCCTGTAGCATACGCGTATAGGCTACATTTTCGTATGCCGTAAAGTTGCGCATGAGGTTGGTACTTTGGAAGATAAAGCTATAGTTCAAGAGTCTAAAACGCGACAATGCCTCATCACCATCATGCCATAGCTGGCACAAGTCTATGACATTTCCTTCATTGTCGTGGTAAGCGAAACGGGTAGATGAGTCTGGCACAATCGTATTATTCATCATGCCTAAGGTCTCCAAGATGGTACTTTTGCCAATTCCCGACTCACCTACGATAAATACCCGTTGCCCACGTTCAATCTTCAGCGAGGAGATATTCAATACCACACGCGATTTCCCCTCCGTATATGGATGTTCATAGGAACACCGTAAGTTCTCGATATCAAATAATAAATTCATATCCTATCACTTAATAAGGCAAATACTCAATAGGGATCCAATAATAAAAATCTTTCCCCACTTCTACTCTATACCTATATTTTTCTTGAACTTCTTTAAGCCTTTCGTATTTCTTTACAAAATTATCCAATATCGTTTGATATTCAACACTTGAAACTTCTTTTTGATCTTGAATTTCCTGCAATGTATACTTATTGTGCTCTTCATCATCATTATGCACATTCAAGCCATACAACAGCTCCTGCAGATCTTCAGCACTCTTTTTATCAATCTGTTCATCGTCATTCTGTCCCAAGTGAGATTTTATGATAGCCTTCATGGCATTAATATAGGGCTTCCTGTCGCCACTTCCCTCTTTAGCGATTTCATATACCGGTTGCATTTCATTAATCAATCCTTTGAGTTCATCACCAGAAAGGTAGAGTATATACTTCCAATATTTCTGGTTATCTGCTGGATCCTTAAACTCTGTATATCCTTCAAGGGCAGAAATGCCTTTTACCTTCTTCCACTGCTGATAACCTTCCGGTCCCAAATGATGCTCCAGGAACTGGGGGTCAAACTCAATATTTCCCAACGCTTCCTCAAAGTGGTCTGCCCATTTTTCCGATATCTCGGCAAACTTATTGATTCCGCTATCAATATATGATGTCACTTCAGCTGGCGATAAGGCCTCACCGATTTTCTTCGAATAGCGAAATTCGGCAAACAATACACTTTCGTCGCTACTATTCTTTTCTGAATAGAAATTATATCCACCTTCGATTGGATTAAATTTGTGTTCGTCACCAATAGCTTCATACTGACGTTGCACATTCTTCTTTATCAATGTTCTCATCTGCTCAAAAAAATTCACCCAACTTCCTGTAGAATTCCGAACCACCTGTATTGACATCACCTGCACATTGTTTTCAAGTAATTTATCCAGTAGTTGAGAAGATTCAAACGACATATCATCTTCGGGTGCGCCACGACTTCCCACTATCAGCAACAAGGTATTATGATCTTTATTATAGCCCATCGCTTCGGCATCGGCCGCCTTTTCCAAGGCTAATGACAATGCCACATCTCGGTTCTTATCGGTAATCTTGCCATTGGCATTTTTGGCTTCAAGTTTCTTATTCAGTAATGGATCATCATAATTGGTCAACGCTACAGTCTCAATACCCGAGGCACCTTGAGCAGCCCCCCTGTACAACACGGCACCAACCTTCACATTCAGTCCCTGCCCGGCGATACCTTCACACTTCTTTATTGACTCTTTTATTGCAGGAAATATCCCATTCATCTCTGTGGTAGCCTCCACTACGAGAATAAGATTCATCCTTCCACGCATCTTTCGTATCTTCTCCACATCTTCGGTAACCTCACGATTCCCCTCATCATAGTTCGCATAGTTCACTTTTCCGCCACTGAGCCTTGAGAAAGCAGTACAATGAATACTTTCATCCCCTTCCTCTACCTTATCAAGTATGGGGAAACGGAATTGCGCCGGATCCATCCGATATTCATACCAGCGGTCTTCATCTCCATTAGGCTTACCGTATTCCCAGTGTGTCGCTTTAGATCTAAAATCTCTATCATAATACAATCCTACATTCTGCCCCTTATGATCCTCGACAAACATGGGATCCCAATTCGGTTCAAGACATGCGCGCTGATCCCAACGTGAAAAAGCGTTATAATCAACCCATCCAAAGAGCCCACCATCATTTATTGTTGGCCTATCCGCGAGCAATGCACGTCCATCACTTTCCTTCATGATAAAATAGAACTTCATTTCCATGTGAAGGTCCTTCGGATTATTGTCGCTTTCAGGATGTTCATAATACTTTTCCTTAAATTTACCGAATTCACCCTCCAATTCATTAAGGTTCATCGATATCAGAGCCTTGTACTGCACGCCACGTAGGTCTGTCGGACATTTATCCCACAACAACAAATGATCCATAGGTATCCACCCCAAGCATTTAGCTTGCTCCTGAGGAATCATGGGATATTCTTTTCCTTCACGGTTTCTATCCTCGTACACAAGCGCCATGTCCCCCTGTACATCAGCAATCACCACCTCCTGCTTAAAAGCAAGAGCAGCCTCTAATTTCCGAGTTTTATTGGCATCACTATATAAAGCATTGTGGCTTCGATCACTATATACAATCCAATACTTCGAAACTGTCTTTTTTGTACCCCATTTACGTTCTGTACAAAGTTCCTTCTTCAACTCCGCTAACTTACAAGGTTGATGCTCTAATATAGCCGGTTTACCGACCTTTACCTTTTTAGGTAGAGCCGGGGTACCCTCCTGGGCGTAAACAAGCAACGTGCTACACATTGCCAATACAACAAAAAATGTCTTTCTCATAATATAAATATACTTACCATTCTGGAAAAGAAACATAAACTAAATTATTAATACCATCTAAGTTAAGATGTCCAAATGCATTTGCATTATCATACTCCTCTATTTTATTTTTCGGACAACGATAATAAACATTAAACTGCATTCGTCCTTCTTTAATGTATTCAGCAACATTCAACTCAAAAAATAGCGCAGCAATAAGCGTCTCATTACAACCGTGCTTCCAAAATGAAGGACCCACGTGAAAATCTATTTCCAACTTTGCATAGTTAAAATTACCGGATGCATCTATCAAGTCTGCTTCTTCTATTATCGCCATAATTGCCTTGCGGTCAAATACCGTATTGATAGATGCCGTTCCCGCATTCGCATTCTTTAGATGGAACAAAAAGTCTTTTTCGAAGTCATTGTCAGACTTCTCGGTATCTCCTCCCAAATTGAGCTTAAACACTATAGGTTTTTCATTATACGCAGAATAAAAGACTGTCGGTTCATCTCCTTCTGATTCTCTTAGAGTATTCAACAAGTCATCCTTATTCATATCTTTGTCAAATGCTACATAAACAATTTTGAGCCTCTGCTCATTCAGAGCTGCTCTTTCTTGAGCTTTCGTAGGCAAAGCAAATGCTACCAGCAATGCTGCCAAAAACAAATATCTATACTTCATCGTTATAACAATAAACATTAATAATCAGTTCCATTCTCTTATATCTCAGCCTGCTCACCTATAGGCCGCAAGGTAATACTGGTAATCAGGTTGTTGTCATCGTATTCCAGACTAATAACCTCAACAGATTGCCAGACCTCATTTTCAATAAACGTGATGACATCCGGCAACATTTGTGGAGTCACCATCCTGCTATCATTAACAATAAGCCTCACCCCCTGAATCAGATGCTTATTCGAACCACGTCGAATACTACGGTCGCAACTGTTGATAAGTTGCTCCAGTTCATCAGCAGACATCTTCTCCACAGAGTCACAAGGAACGAGAAAGTTGGCAACATGAGTAGTACGAACAATCGTAGTATCCTTCCATTTTGCTTCCATACGCACACGATACCCCTCTTCAAATGCAGGAATACCGCAAAACTTACCGTCATTACTCTCCATAATGATACTATCCCCCTTTATCAAAGCAAAAGTCTGGGCAGCTCCCGAAGTACTGTCCGACATGACTACCAAACTAAATGTTTGTGTAACGTCATCATAGACAGGAGCCTCACAATTCAATGTTGGGTTACCATGCTCCCGGGTAAAGTTTCCACAAGCCGATAGCATGCCAAATGCTACCGTTGCAATGGGAATCAAGATATGTTTTCTAACTTTTGTATTCATTTTTTCTTGTATTAACATGATGATTATTCTTTATCCCTGAGTACGTTGACGTAGATTCGGGTAACTTTCGTTGCTTTTGCATCAACCTCGGCTTTTATCACCTTCACTTTAAATCTTACATAATCTACTCCAATACGAAACGCCTGATAGTCAACCTCCTCATTGTTTTCATTATTTTTCACAACGATACAATCCTCAGGTATTCTTTCATCTATCTTGGCTAAAGACACTACGTTTTGAACATACTGACGCAGTTTATCATCATCCACTTTTCTACTGACATAAACCGTAGTGGCTTTCGTTGCCTCATGATCACCTTTGACATCAGTCACTGTAAACGTTGAGCAGAAATTCTTTGCCACCTCCTTTCGGAACTCCTTATAACGGGTATTAACACCATTGACAATGATATTGCAATTGTCCGGAACCTTGCTGTCTTGCTTACCTGATGTCACAATGGATTCAACATCGCTCCGCAACCGCTCCAGCCGTTGCTGGCGAATTCTTTCCTGCTCGGCATCATGTTCCTTCTTCGTACTGGTTTCTTCTGCAGTAACATCGACCTTAGTGGCTGTTCTTGAACTGACACGAACATCCCTCACTACGATATTAGAATAGAATCCACGTGCCATATCTTCACGAAAACTCTTATAGCTAATATTATGCCCATTCAATACAATAGTGCAGTTATCCGGAACCTTGCTGTCTTGCGTACCAGACTTTACAATGGACTCAACATCACTCCGCAATTGTTGACGGATTCTTTCCTGCTCGGCATCATATTCCATCTTCTTACTGGTTTCTCTCGCAGTAACATCCACCTTGGCAACAAGAGTATCGCCATACACCTCCATGTCTGTCACAGTGATGTCAGAATAGAAGTCCTTCTGTACTGATTTACGGAAGTCTTGATAGCGGGTTCTTTTCCCATTCAGCACAATAGTACAGCTATCAGGGACTCTACTATCCGTCTCTCCCGACTCCACGATACGCTGAACTACACCCTTATCGATAGATTTCCGAATCGTATCTTCTTTTATCGTTACTATTGTATCCTTCTTTATCTCAGGAGCATCAATCTTGGGGGTATCCTCTCCACCTGTAGAACTTTTATTTATAATCCCCATAGTAACAAACCCGACAGGTATACCAATGATGATGACTGCCGCTATTACCCACCAATTTATTTTCCTTTTCTGTTGCATAGTAGCTTTTAAATTAGAATTTATAGATTATACTGGCTGCCACTTTCAGTGCATCATGACGAACGCAACCAACTTTACGCAGCAAATTCACCTTATCACCTCCTTCAAGCGTATAACTGAATATACTTCCTTCTTTGGCTTCCCAGCTCTTACCGCCAGTTTGATACTGTATTCCTGCATCCAAAGCGATCGATTTGTTCAGATTCAGGCGAATACCTAAACCAAACAGAGCGTCAATAGCCATTTTCTTAGTGATACCCTCTTCATCAATCCCAATCTCATCATGAGAACCAAAGCCATTGAGGGTTACATCACCCTCCTTCCCAATCACCAGATTGCCATACTGAGCATATTCGCCCCATGTCTTATACTCCCCTGTAGTAGCCGTCATTATACCGGTAGAGGTCTGAAACTTAACACCAAGGTCAGCATAGATGGAGACTTTCTGGAACTGGTATTCCATATCCAAATAGATAGGCACAGCAATGTCAGAGGCATTCAGTGTTTGTGTTATTCCCTTGCCGCCTATCATTTCGTATTTACGTATGTAAGCATCCCCGTCTTCATCAGCTGTTGAAGGCGCGTTATAGCTCAAGTCATCGTCAGTGGTAGGCATAAACTCCATTGTCAAGCTATTCTTTGAGAGTCCAACACCGGCGAAGATTCCCACATAGAAGCGTTCTTTAGAAGGGAACACAAAACCTACATCCAGCCCGAATGCCATCTCATCATCGCCAGTGACAGTGACTCCGCCATTCTCTCCTAACTTGTTGAAACCGGACAGAGCATAAGCGCCATTAGCCCTAATACGCCATAGTTTATCTTCATAGTCGGCCGCTATCTTATGGTCACATTCACCCTCTACATCTCTTTCAAGTACTTTTGCTTTATTGTAATAGATGGGCACGTCTTCTCGAAGAATAATCTGCCCTTCATTGGGGAATTTCACAAAATCTCCATCCTTCCTGCCGATCTGAAGCTTATCGTCACGCTTATCCGATTCGTTCTTGACCAACACCTTATAGTCTTCGGGAAAACGGAATTTATCCTCGCTGCCCACATTCTTTAACTCTCTGATACGGCATTTGCCGCCTTCGCCTTCCATAGCCAAGACCATCACCAAGTGGTAATCCTCTTTGAAGAACCTATGAGAATCGAAAAATGTCTTGCACAATCCGCTAAACGATATCCGCTTATCAAACTTTAGCTCCATCAGCCAGGTTCCGTCTTCTACCCAGACTTTGTCTTTACGGACATTTCTTATTTCAACCCTTTGTCTTTTAGCATCTCTCAGTAAACGTATATATTCTTTTACTGGAAGTGTCGGCTCATAGTTCAATCCCATCAGGTCATTAAAGACCTTCACGTCGCTGCTTTCATATAAGTCCATAAAACGCGCTTCTTCCCGTTCATCACTAAGAGGTGCCGCTTTTCTATAGGTATTTATAACTTCATACGCTTTATGGAAGAACTCATGCTCCTGCTGGGGAGTCAACTTCTGAGCCATTGCCGCTGTTGCCATCATAGAGGCAACCAATATAATTGAATACTTTTTCATATCTGTACCTCCTTGTTACTTGATAACAATTTTCTTTACTATACCTTGTTCCCCAAAACTACACTTAACAATGTAAGCACCCGGCGGTAGTTCATAAAAGTCTAATGTCTCATCAATAGCGTCATTCGATGACAATTCGTAATTACGGACAACGACCCCACTCATCGACATCACCGCCACAGATGCAGATGTGGAGTTAGGCAAGCTCACCCTAAGTCTGTTACCGCTCATTTCCAAGTGGTTGGAGCTTATGTTATCGACATTAGTGGTAGAGCGGGTAGTATTAGGAATAGACTTTCCCGTAGATGACCTTTTGTTCTTGCTTTGGATTGTCCTTATATTATTCCCCACTTCTATTTCCCACTGGGTATAAACCCACTTCTCCACAGTCTCATCTGTCACTAATGCTTTGTCACGGTACTGGTAGTATCTGTTAGATGTTGCCCCCTCTTGTGTATCATCATACCCGAAGACAAACTCATATTGACCATTAAAATCTTGAGCAAATTGAGCATTTTCCTCAAATTCTGCAATCATAATACCGGATGTTCCATTGCCCTTCTTTACGAGTTTGTCAGGAGCTGGAGGAGCTGTATACAGTTCAAACTCCATACTTTGCTGTAGAACCTCATTTTCTGAATCATCTTTGTATTTGATTTTCACTGCAACAGGATACATTTGTCTGTCCTTAAATGTATAATCCAACGAATTAGTCTCGGAACTTTGTTTATCTCCATTTACCAGCCATTCGAATATCCACTTGCTACTATTATCATATCCTGTAGTATCGACCACCAAATTGACTGATTTAAGTATCGTTGACTCAACAACACCATCGGGCGTATACAAAGAATCTACAAGCAACAATTCTTCAGGAACAATAGGGCAGCGGTCTTGAGTGATAGGGATATCAATCGTAGTCGAATCTCCGTCCGGTCCTAAATATCTTACACACATGACACCCGAACGGCCACTTTCCGTATTTTCATTAAAATCTGCATGAAGCTTAATTGTCCCATTACCTTCCCCTTTCAGTTCTGCGGGTTCTACAATCTTAAGCCAAGACATCCCTTCTGAAAGGAATACTCTCCATGGAACATTAGAAGATATGTTGGCATATCTTATATCATCTTTGACTGTAAAAGATTCTGGTTCTGACAGATTCAATAAGGCTGTACCACTTTGACGAATTATTATCGAGTCCTTTAAAGACTTATCAGTTGTTTCAACAACAAGAACTGCTGTTCGCTGATAATAGTCCTCATTAGCTCTGGGATCTACGCTTACAGTGATACTACGATTTCCATTGCCTTCAAGAGATTTAGGCTCTATATGAACCCATGATGAATCGCAAGAAATAGTCCAATCCCTATTACTATAAATATTAGCGCCCTTTTGTTCGTTGCCACGTGCGGGAAATTCTAATTCTTTACTACTTATTTCACTATATATGCTAAGCTTATTTTCCTCAAATTTTTGTTTTACTTTTACTACTGTAATAGTGTCATTTACACCATTATTCCAGTGGATTCTCACATTTGCTTCTCTATCTTCACTGTCTGAGTTCTCTTCTACGTTTAATGTTATTGTTGTTTCATGTTCATCTCCATTATAGCCTCCTCCAGATAAAGGATCAATACTCAACCAATCGCTTCCATTAATATAACTAATATCAATAGACCAATCGACATTGCTGGTCAGTTTAAATTGTTTCGTTTCTTTTCCTGGTCCAAAATCGACATTATAAGAGTTGGGAGTTAAAGATGCTGTAAGTTTTGATTGATTGACAGAAACAGAAGCCAACTCTATACCATCACGCATAATACGAATACTACCATTTCTGTCTTTCAACGTTACATTTCTGTCAATCGTGACTTTAATTGGCACTGTTTGTTCTGTAACTCCACCTGATATAATCGTTGTTCTATCTACGCTAAACCAATCCGGTTCTTCATTTGTAGCATTATCAACGGTCTCTAATACCAAATTGAGATTACTCGTTATCTCTATTGTTTCTTCTAATCCCGCATCTGAGGAGTTTATATTTTGGTGAGAAACAGTAAGTACAACGGCTTGTCCCATCTGAACAATTCTTATCGATTGGCTTTGTAGTAAGCCATTTTCATCAGTCCAAACAATGTTGAATTTTGCAATTCGTTCGTCATCATTTGAATTCTCAGACTTAACCACTATTTTGACAGTCTTATTTGAAGATACAGTCGCATCATCATGAGTAAAATCCACAGGAGAGATGTCAATCCAATCACTTTGACCTACAGTCTCAGAAAAGTCAATTTCATTTATACGTACAGGTACGTTACTTGTTACTATTAGATCGCGTGAGTTTTCCTCAGCCTTTGAGTCAAAAGTAAAAGATCCGCTATTTACATTTACGATAGCTGCCGTTCCATCCTGTGATATTGCAACTATTGCCATGTTAGAACCATTTCTTTTGATAACTATTCTACCGCTACGACCCTTAAGGGACTTGTTCTTGTCAACAGTAACCTTGAAGGACTCGGTCTTGCCGCTCACACCGGGGGACTGGAACTCGGTCTTGTCCAAACGGAACCAGTCAGGGGAACCTTCGGCCTCAAGCTTCAGATCAACGTTGGAAGTAACCGTGAAACTCGTCTCTCCGCCGACATTCTCGAACGGGATGGAAGAGGTGCTGACTGTAAAAACACGATCCTTGGGCATCTGAACAACGGTTATCTCCTTTGTCTGAGGACTGCCGTTCTCATCAGTCCATCCAACATTGAACTTGACCTCACGCTCCTGGTCGCCGGTGTTGTCGGACTTCACGGTAAGGGTGAAGCTCTTCTCCGTTGAAACGGTGGCATCATCATGGGTGATATCAGAAGGAGACACTCCAAGCCAGTCCGACTCAACACTACCGATAGATACGGGAACATTGCTGGTCACCTTGAGCGTATTGGACTTGCCCTTCGACTCGGCTGCGAAATTGAAGGAAGCAGCGGATACTGCCACACTGGCAAAGGAACCGTTCTGGACAACCGAAACGGAACCCATTTCTTTACCGTCACGGCGGATGATGACCTTGCCGCTACGACCCTTAAGGGACTTGTTCTTGTCAACAGTAACCTTGAAGGACTCGGTCTTGCCGCTCACACCGGGGGACTGGAACTCGGTCTTGTCCAAACGGAACCAGTCAGGGGAACCTTCGGCCT
>Ga0233360_1000054_pt1 | contig 32206 bp, 26 predicted proteins | sample ElkDunMinimDraft_20_FD_180671 | JGI IMG/M metagenome (GOLD analysis project Ga0233360, IMG submission 180671) | Fecal eukaryotic communites from dung pellets of Tule Elk in California, USA - Elk Dung A0 | ecosystem: Host-associated > Mammals > Digestive system > Large intestine > Fecal | place...
ATCTGCCTTACAAGCAGAGGGTCACAGGTTCGAGCCCTGTTGTGCCCACCATTCATGCGGCTCGGTAGTTCAGTTGGTTAGAATGCCAGCCTGTCACGCTGGAGGTCGTGGGTTCGAGCCCCATCCGAGTCGCCAAATTTGCCTCTGTAGCTCAGTCGGTAGAGCAGGGGACTGAAAATCCCCGTGTCGGTGGTTCGATTCCGCCCGGAGGCACCAACGACACAAAAGTAAATGCGGGAGTGGCTCAGTGGTAGAGCGTCACCTTGCCAAGGTGAACGTCGCGAGTTCGAATCTCGTCTTCCGCTCCATAAAAACAGAATCTTGCCAAGTGGCAAGATTTTGTTTTAAAAATTTCATATGGCGCCATAGCCAAGTGGTAAGGCAGAGGTCTGCAACACCTTCACCCCCAGTTCAAATCTGGGTGGCGCCTCCAAATAAGAACGGTTATTTTGATACAAATAATCGTTCTTATTTTTTGCCTTTAAACTCATGAAATAAGTGTCTTTTGTTATTTTAACATTTCTGACATGCTAAAAAACTGTTATGGGATAATTTTAAATCCTTGTAATATTTAATTTTAGTATATGTTAAAATAAATTGTTCAATTTTTGGGTAATTGTTCACTATTTATGTTTCCTGTTGAAAAATACTAAAATATATTATATAATTATGTGTAATAATTATATGGAGGCGAATTATATGAAAAAATTTATATCACTGTTGTTTGTGTTTATAATATTAAGTTGTTCATGTGGAATACATGGCAATGCAGAAGAAAATGCGATATGGCAAGACCCCAATAATGTAGTGCTTGTTTGGGACAATGACGAAGGTAACGAGTATAAAATTTTCAGAAGCGACAAACAAGATGGGGATTACGAATACATAGGAGTTTCTGACAATGGTTCTTACCGTGATGATACGGTAACATATCCAAATACATATTATTATAAAATTGAGAAGAACGATCTGCCAAATCAGCAATCCCAACCTTTTAAGGCAGTTGTTTCACCAGAGGAAATTTCTGCTGTAAGTGTAATTATGTATCACAATTTTGTTTCTGATGAAGATATAAAAAACGGTGTTGAATTCGAAGAATATTCTATATCTCCTGATGCCTTTGAAGAAGATTTGATATGGCTTAAAGATAACGGCTATATTACTATAACCTCTGACGATTTGTTGCGACATTTGGAAGGGAAAAAAACTATTCCGCAAAAGGCAGTTATTATATCAATTGACGACGGCTCGTGGGGTGTGTATAAGAACGCATGGCCTTTACTTAAAAAATATAATATGAAAGCGGATTTCAATATAATCGGCGCGCAGATTGATGCCACTTGGGATGCACTTGATTCAGGCAAAACAAGAGACGGTGAACCGGCCCCTTATTGTACATGGGAAGAGCTTATTGAAATGTCAAAAAGCGGTGAAATCAACCTCTGTTCGCACACATACGGTTTACATGTTTATAATAAAGGTAAACGTATTGGTATGAGCATGATGGAGTACGAAACGGCTGAAGATTTTGCTTCAGTTGTTAAAAAGGATTATACCCTGGCCGTAAAATGCATCGAAGGATGGACAGGGAAAGCCCCTGAAACTGTTGCGTACCCTTATTCAAAGAGGAGCACTGAGGGTGATAAAATTGTGTTGGAAAATACCGGCTATAAAATTCTTATGGCAGGTGAAGGTGCAAGGGGTACAGCAGGAAATTACTTCGTAAAGGGTTGTGATATTGCAAATCAATTTACGCTTATGAGCAGACCATGCAGAATGGATGGTACGCCCATTAGCCACTATCTTGAGAGAATAGTCGAAAAAGATAGTAAAAATGGCGTAAACGTACAAATTGATTTTATTAATGCCGAAAACACTGACGAGATAGCAAAGGATTATCAAATTTTTGCTGATGTTAACAAAGAGGCATGGTTTGCAGGTAGCGTTTATTATTCATACTTGAATGGCTTAATGAAAGGTGTTTCGAGAAATGAATTTTCACCAGACACCAATATAAGCAGAGCAATGGCAGCAGCTCTTCTAAACAGACTTGCGGGAAATCCAACAGCACAATCAAACAATGCTTTTGCTGATTCAAACGGTTCGGAGTGGTGGTTTAAGTCTGCACAATGGGCGGACATGGTTGGTATACTTCCCTCATATGAAGATAATACCTTCAAACCCGATAACACAATTAGCCGTGAGGAACTTGCTCAGGCAATGTATAATTGTGGAGAGTTTATAAAGCTTGATATGTCAAAAAGAGCTGATATTGAAAAATTCATTGATTCATCAAGTATTTCAATCGAAAACAAAGAGGCTGTGAGCTGGGCTGTTGCGTGTGGCATTTTCAAAGGTAACGCTGACGGAAGTTTTAACCCTTCCGGCAATGTTACAAGAGCAGAAATGTCTATGGTTCTTCGCAACTGGCTGAAGAAATAAGACTTTTAAAAAGACAATTTAAAAAACTGTATTAGAAGTTGATGGTCAGTTTTTCAAAATGGTGGTCATTTTGGCCACGGTTGAAAGATTTTTGCTTTGTATTGATAACTGCATTTTGTTCCAGAAAAAAGCGTACTGATAATTCAGTACGCTTTTTTCAACGAAATAAATCCTTTCAGGATTTGTGAAATACCCTTTGGGTGTGAAATATTGCTTCGCAATGTGAAATACGCTCTTTAAGCGTGTAGATTTATTTCATTTCACAGAAAGCGACAGCTTTCTATTTCACAATTTCGTTAGAAATTATTTCACATCGATGAAGCCGATATTTCACTTTATAAAAACATTGCATTTTGTGTAAGATTATGCTAAACTAAAACACGAGGTGAAGCAAATGATAGACAGAATAGTAGCAGGCGTAAATGACGCTCTCTATACTTACATACTGATTATAATTTTAGTGCTAGCCGGTATTTATTTTACTGTGCGAACTAAATTTGTCCAGTTCAGACTTTTTCCACAGCAGATTAAAGCTGTAACAGAAAAACCCAAGGATAAAAAAGGAGTATCTTCTTTCCAGGCGTTGATGGTTTCTACAGCCTCACGAGTTGGTACGGGAAATATAATCGGTGTTTCCACGGCGATTTGTCTTGGTGGCTTTGGCTCGGTATTTTGGATGTGGGTAATAGCTATTATCGGTGCTGCAACTGCATTTATCGAAAGTACACTTGCTCAGATTTATAAAAGAAAAGGCTCTGACGGTTTTCACGGCGGACCTGCATACTATATAGAAACAGGTCTGCGCTCAAAGTGGCTTGCTGTGGTATTTTCTGTGTGCCTGGTGCTTACATACGGTGTTGGCTTTAATATGCTCGCTTCATATAACTTGCAGTCTACATTCTCTGCATACAACTTCTATGACCCCAATACCACTCCGTGGATTATAGGACTTGTGCTTGCGGTTTTGGTAGGGTATTGTCTCTTCGGCGGTGGCAAAAGAATTGCAAAAATAACAAGTGTTTTGGTGCCTGTTATGGGTATTGCCTATATTTTTGTAGCATTGTTAATTACACTTGTGAACGCGAAAATGTTACCCGATGTATTCTCAAGAATTTTTTCGGAAGCTTTTGACTTTGGTTCGATATTCGGTGGTTTTAGTGGCTCGTGTATAATGTACGGAATAAAGCGAGGACTTTTCAGTAACGAGGCAGGTGTGGGTTCTGCGCCCAACGCTTCGGCTTCGGCTGAGGTTGACCATCCTGCTCAGCAGGGTTTGGTACAGGTGCTGTCGGTATTTATAGACACGCTTTTGGTTTGCTCAGCAACAGCGTTTATGTGTATGTGCTCGGGTATTGAACCAACAAAAGCGCTTTCCGGTGCACCTTTTGTTCAGGCGGCGCTGCTTAACACTCTGGGCGAAGGTGGCCCCGTGTTTATAACGGCAGCTATGATACTCTTTGCCTTTACTACACTTATCGGAAACCTTTATTATGTAGAGCAAAGTATGTTCTTTATGTTAAAGCGCAAACCCGGCAGGTCGTTCTCTACAATTTATTATATAATAGCATCTTTGGTTATTTTTGTTGGGGCGGGACTTAGCGCTGACCTTTTGTGGGGAATTGCTGACATTACAATGGGTGTAATGACAATCATAAATATCCCCGTTATTATCATATTAGGAAAGTACGCCCTGCGCGCTCTTGACGATTTTGACAAAAAGCGCAAAAGCGGCAAAGAAATGACATTCCACGCACAAGACATTGGGTTGCCGCACGAAACAGATTGTTGGAGATAATATAGAAAAACACCGCAACGCTTAGTGTTGCGGTGTTTTTTTGTATTCAGCAGGGGATACGCCTTTGATTTTTTTGAATTGTTTGCTGAAGTGGTACTCATCGTAAAACCCTAAGTTATAGGCGATTTCTTTGATTGTCATATCGGGGAAGTTTTTAAAATATGATATGGCTTCTTCAATTTTGTATTTAAGCATATACTGGTGAATGGTAATTGAAAAGGCGGATTTGAATTTGTTTTCTGCTGTTTTTACAGAAATCTTCAACATAGATGCCAGCTCTTCGTTTGAAAAGAATTTTTCGGGGTGTGCGTGAATAATGTTTTTTATTCTGGCGGCAATGCCTGCGTCTTCTGTGTACAGGTGATTTTCAGCCAGCTCGCATAAAAGTAAATCAAAGTATATGTCCGCTTTTTTTTGATTTTCAGATAGCTTAGCATTAACTAAGTTTTGAAAGGTTTTTTTGATATTTTTGTTGTAGGACACGTTAATCAGGCTTTCTAAACAGATAGAGTCATTCTGAGGTTTGTCCTCGGGGGAGCAGGATGCGTGAAAATACATTGTTTTGGTATTTGCGTCGCACGGAGTTATGCCGTAGTGGGCATTTCCTGGCGCCAGTATAAGCATCGTATCTTCGGACAACTCAAATTCTCCATCGTTTTGTCCTATTTTCCATTTTCCTTGTAAAAGATAAATAAAATCGTATTCGTTGATTTTTCTGGAAGGATGCACAAAAGGAGTGGCGTAAAAATTGATGTTTGCTTCGGTAATGGTGTGTCTGATTTTGGTTGAAAAATAATTTTTCATTTTATTACCTCCTTTTGATATTTACTTTATTTTACATCTTTATTTCCCTTTTGTCAATTCTAAAGTGTGTCCTTTTCATATATAATGAAATTAAACTGGGGAGGAGCAGATTTATGAAAGTTTTTCAAAAGGGTTTTAATTTTTCGCAGGACGGTCCGGGAAACAGGCTTGTTTATCATCTGTCGGGATGCAATATGCGGTGTCCGTGGTGCTCCAATCCTGAGGGCATGAAAGGTGATAAGGGTGTTGATTGTTCTCCTGAGGATATTTTAAAAGAGGCTGTAAGCTCTAAGATGCTGTTTTTTTCGGGCGGAGGCGTTACATTTACAGGAGGAGAAGCTACTCTTTGGCATGATGAACTTCTCGCTACTTTGAAGCTCTTAAAAGAGGCGGGCATACATACCGCAATAGAAACAAATGCAACATCGGAAAAGCTCCCCGAGCTTTTGGAATATATTGATTACTTTATTATGGATTTCAAGCATTTTGATACGCAGGTTCTCAAAGAATACACAGGCGTGGGAAATGAAATAATAAAGAAAAATTTTGAAAGAAACTGTAATCAGGGGATAAAACAGCACATAAGAATCCCTCTTATAAACGGCTTCAACACAGACAACCCCAGAGGGTTTTGCGAGTATTTTTCAAAATTTAACACAGATAATACTGTATTTGAATTTTTGGCATACCACGAATACGGCAAAGAAAAATGGACAGAAGAATACAAGATTAAAGACGGCTTTGTTTCAAAAGAAAAGCTTGATGAATTCAGAGATATTTTTACAGAGTATAATTTAAATTTAATAATAACATAAGCAGGAGGAATAAAAATGTACGGAATTTACACTCAGGGTCAACTTACCAAAATGGCAAAAGACCTGTATCAGGAAGAAAGAAAGATAAAAAGACTCGACGGCTGGTTTATAGCCAAGGAAACAGAGATGCTCTGCGATGAAAAATATAAAGATTGCGCTCCCGAGGTGAAAAAAGCTCACCTTGTATGTGAGGTTTTAAAAGCAATACCGCTTTTCATCAGCGAAAACGCAATCTTTGTGGGTGCTCAGCGTGACGCCTTTGCTAAGAGCTATGCTCTCATCAACCCCTCATTTACTGTAGAGGGTTTTTCGGGTTACTGCGACCCCATGGCGATTTACAATGATATTGAGCCAAACGAAGAATTTACAGAAGAAAGAATTGACAAGGTTCGCCAGTTCACCTCAAAAACAAAAATGGTAGAAATGTTAAACGAAACCTATGGTGCAGCAGAAGATTATACAAAAGAAGTTATCTTCTTTGTTGAGCAGGTAACAGGTCATGTTATTCCTGATTTTCGTCCTGCGCTTAAGTATGGTATTGATGCATTGATTGAAAATGCAAAGAGCAAGAGCGGTGAGTTTTATGAGGCTGCTGCGATTGCACTTTCAGGCGTTAAGATTTTAATAGAAAGATATATTGAAATTATTGACGAGCAGTTAAAAACCTGTTCCGATGAAAGACGCACACAGCTTGAATTTTTGCGCAAGTCATTGGTGAACATTTCATCAAAAGGCGCTTCGAATTTATACGAGGCAATCCAGCTCTACATTCTTCTTTGGGAAATTATGTGCATGGAGCAGGCGCCTAACCCTTATGCGTTTTCTGTTGGTAATGCTGACAGAATTTTCGAGCCTTACCGTGGTGAACTTTCAAGAGAAGAAGCAGCAGAACTCTTCAAGCATCTTTTGGTATTCTACAATGTTGGTGACAGAAGCTGGGCTATTTCACAGAATGTGTTAATCAGCGGTCGCGATACACAAGGAAACGATTTAACAAACACAATGTCATACGCTATTATGGATGCATATTACGATATGAACCTTCCTCAGCCTATCTTGTCTGTTAAATTACATAAAAACACACCTGAAGAATTATACCGCGAAATGGGAAGATTTTTCTTCTCAGCAGGTGTTTTAACACCCTCATTATTTAATGACGACGCACTCTTTACTGTGCTCAAAAACAATGGAGTAGCAGAAGAAGACATCCCCGATTATTCTGTTGCAGGTTGCCAGGAGCCGCTCATTATGGGTAAGGACAACGCCAACACAACAAACAGCTGGTTGTCACTTCCCAAGGTTTTGGAAATGGTATTAACAGGCGGCGTATCGCTGATTACAGGCGATAAGCTTATGGAGACAGAAAGCTACACATTAGAAAATATCCGAGAAGCTTTTTATAACACTCTTGATAAAGTAGTGGACAAAATGGTTTCAGCGGCAAACGGAGCATCAGTTGCTTTATCCGAGCTTAAAGTTCCTTTCCTCAGCTGCTTTATGGGCGGTCTTGAATATGGTGCTGATATGCGTGACCCCAAGGTACAGGGTACAAAGTACAACGGTTCAGGCTGTCTTGTTCACGGTCTTACTGTTTTGGCAGACTCTTTCATTGCTATCGATGAATTTGTAAAAAAATATCCCGATGGTAAGGAAATGCTGGTTGATGCTTTGAAGAAGAACTTTGAGGGCTATGAAGATTTACACAAATTCTTGCTTTCTTGCCCCAAATTCGGTAATAACATTGAAGTAGTAGACCAAGAGGCAAGGGAAATTGCAATCAAGGTTTCTGAAATGCTCAGAGCTAAGAAAAACTATATCGGAAATCCCTTCCGTCCTGACTTTGCAAGCCCCTCAACCCACTTAACCTACGGCTACTGGGTAGGTGCAACACCTGACGGCAGAGCATCTCGCGATATGCTCGGTTACGGCGTTGACCCGCTTTACGGTGAGGCTTCAAATGGCTTAGGTTTCAGAATGCTTTCAAATATGAAGCTTCCTTTTGAGCAGTTTAACGGCGGTTATGCTTCACACTTAGGTATTGACCCCAAGTATTTTAAAGGCGCAGATTATGGTGAAAAAGGCGTAGAATTCTACAACAATGTTGTAAGACCATTGTTCTTTAATGAGCTTAATCCCGAGGTTTCACCTTTCTACCTTTATGTAAATGTAACAACACCTGAAACCCTGAGAAAGGTTCTGGCAAATCCTGAAAAGTATGCTCCCAGCGGTGTATACATTATGAGAATTCACGGAACATTTGTAAACTTCCTTGATTTGTCACCTGAAATTCAGCAGGATATCATTACAAGACTTGACTTAAATTCAACAACAATGGAATGTTAGGAGACATAGGTAATGAAAATATTCATTGATACAGCAAATGTAGAGGAAATAAAAAAAGCAAATGATATGGGCGTGCTGTCGGGAGTTACTACAAATCCCTCGCTTATAGCCAAAGAGGGCAGGGATTTTATAGAAACAGTAAAGGAAATTACCCAGATTGTTGACGGTCCTATAAGTGCCGAGGTTATAAGCCTCGATACAGCGGGAATGATAGCAGAAGCTCACGATTTAGTGGAAAAAATCAACAACAAAAATTTAGTTATAAAAATTCCTATGACAGCTGAAGGCTTGGGCGCTGTAAAGGTTCTGTCAAAAGAGGGAATTAAGACAAATGTAACACTTATATTTACTCCCTCGCAGGCACTTTTGGCTGCGCGTGCAGGTGCAACATTTGTAAGCCCCTTTATGGGCAGACTTGACGAAATTGGCGTATCTGGTGTTGACCTTATTTCTCATATTGCGGATATTTTTGCTCTCCACGATATTGATACAGAAATCATCGCGGCAAGTGTGAGAAGCTCACAGCACGCAGAGGATGCTGCCAAGGCAGGCGCTGATATTGCTACAATTCCGTACAAGGTAATAATGGATATGACAAAGCATCCCTTCACAGATAAGGGCATAGAGAAGTTCTTAGCTGACTGGGAAAGTGTAAAATAAGGAGATACTTATGAAAGCAATAGGAATAGATATAGGCACAACAAGTGTGTGCGGTGTGGTTGTTGATGTTGAACGCGGCTTGGTAATTGATTCTGTTACAAAAAACAGCGACGCTTTTACAAAAACTGAAAACAGTTGGGAAAAAATCCAGTCTGTTGAAAAAATTATTGCAATAGCAAAGGAAATCCTGGACGGATTTATAAGCGATGACGTAGTGGCGATTGGCGTAACAGGTCAGATGCACGGTATTGTGTACACTAATGTGGAGGGCGATGCTGTAAGTCCCCTTTATATCTGGCAGGACGAAAGAGGAAATCTGCCCTATAAGGACACTACCTACGCAAAACATTTAAACAGCTATTCAGGTTACGGCACTGTGACTGATTTTTACAACAGGGAAAATGGCATAAGACCTGATAGCGCTGTAAGTTTCTGCACAATTCATGACTATTTTGTAATGAAGTTGTGCGGTCTGAAAAAAGCCATTATGCATTCCACGGACGCTGCAAGCTACGGTTGCTATGATTTGCGTGAAAATAAATTCAACTATGATGTTAATGTCGATGTTACAGCGGATTTTACTGTTGCAGGTACATATAATGGAATTCCCGTTTCTGTTGCAATAGGCGACAATCAGGCAAGTGTATTTTCAACACTTGCAAATGAGGAAAATATCCTGCTCAATGTGGGTACAGGAAGTCAGATTTCTGTAATTTCAGACACTATTGCCGAAAGTGATGAGGTGGAAACACGCCCATACTTTGATGGCAAATACTTAATTGTAGGTGCGGCGCTTTGCGGCGGCAGAGCGTATTCCGTTCTTAAGAATTTCTACAAGGCAATCTTAAGCTACAAAGAAGCATTGTCTGATAACGAAGTGTATGATATAATGAACAAAATGCTGTCAAAAGAAGCACCCTGCGTAAGTGTAGACACTCGCTTTGCAGGAACAAGAAAAAATCCTGATTTAAGTGGTTCAATTTCGGAAGTCAGAGAAGAAAGCTTTACTCCCGAAGCCTTTACAAAGGGAGTTCTTTCGGGTATGGCAACAGAGCTTTACGATATGTACGCTCAGATGGGTGTTACAAAATCAGGTATCGTAGGTTCGGGCAACGGCGTAAGAAAGAACAAAGCTTTGGTACGCATCTTTGAAGAAAAGTTTGGTGGCACAATGAAAATGCCTGTTCACTTGGAGGAGGCTGCAGTTGGTGCGGCGCTTTTCTCACTTGTGGCAGCTGGAATTTGTGAAACAGCCCAGGATGCGCAGAAGATGATAAAATACGAATAAGGGGAGAAAAAAATGGTAAATAAACCTATATTTTTTGAAAGAAACAGAGTAGGCAGAGTATATACAGGCGGCAAGCTTTTCCACGGATTTTTCGGTGATGAGCCTGTTGATGGCTTTTTGCCCGAGGAATGGGTAGCGTCTAATGTAAAGGCTGTAAACAAAGTAATGATTACAGAAAAAGACGGCGTTTCAAAGATTAAGGACACAGGCGTATACTTTGACGACTTCCTGGAAGAAAACAAATTTGAAGCTTTGGGCAGCTCCGGTAAACTTCGTATTTTGGTAAAGCTTTTGGACAGTGCAGTTCGCCTCCCTGCTCAGACTCACCCCGACAAAGAATTTTCAAGAAAATATTTCAATTCAGAATACGGCAAAACAGAAAGCTGGTATATTTTAGACAAGCGTCCTGATGCCAAGATTTATTTCGGCTTCCGTGACGGCGTAACAAAGGAAAGCTTTATTGATGCAATCCATGCCAGTGAAACAGATAAGGATGCAATGGAACGCTTAATGGAATACAGGGAGCCCGATATTGGTGATACTTTCTTAGTTCCTGCTAAAACTGTTCACGCAATCGGCGCAGGATGCCTTATTTTGGAGGTTCAGGAGCCTACTGACTTTACCATTCAGCCTGAACACTGGTGCGATGAATATAAGCTCAATGAACAGGAAATGTATATGAGTTTGACTTTGGATGAGTGTGTTGAGTGCTTTGATTTCAAAAAATCACCTGACACAAAAATGGTTCCCGAAAAAATTTGCGACGAAAACGGCACAAAGGTTGAAAAGGTTATAACCCCCAAAGATACAGATTGCTTTATCATTAATCGTGTGACCTTAACAGGCGGTGAATTTTTGATGAATATAGACGATAGCTACGGCGTTTATATAGTAACTGCAGGCGAAGGCAAAATCACAGGCGAAGGCTATGAAAAAGAAATCAAAAAAGGTGACTACTTCTTTATGCCTGCCTGCGCTATGGGAAAATTCACAATCTCAGGTAATCTTGAGGTTGTAGAATGCTACTAAGATACAAAATAAAAAAAGTCAGCGTATGAAGTGAACCTAAAAGTTTAGACAAAATTAAATATTAACTTGCTTGTGAATGAGTTCGGTATTGCACCGGACTCATTGCTTTTTTGTTGCATAAAATCAATAAGTGTGTTAAAATAATTTACGAGGTGTATATTATGACAGAAGAATTGATAAAGAGAATAAATGAACTGGCAAAAAAGTCAAAAGCTGAGGGGCTTACAGATGCTGAAAAAGCAGAACAGGCAGAGTTAAGAGCACAGTATATTGCAGCTTTTCGTCAAGGTGTTAAAAACACATTGAATAATGTCTATATAGTCGATGAGCAGGGAAACGAGAAAAAGCTTGAGAAAAAGTCAGGTGATAAATGTGGAGCCTAAGGACTATATTGTTACCCGTATCGAGGGAGAGTACGCATATATTAAAGATAGAGACGGCAACGAGGTGTTTATAGCTCTTTATTTGTTGCCTGAAGGAACGGATATGGGCAGCAAGTTGCACTTTGAAATGTTTGAGTATACCTTGGTTGAATAAGTTCATTTAAAAATTGTGCAAGTTTTTGTGACAAATTTTGTAAAAATAAAAGTTGAAATAAAATTTAAAAATGAATGAGAAAGAGTTTGACATTTTTTAAAATGGCAAACTCTTGTTTTTGCTCTGTAATACTTATTTGTGGAGTTTTGACAAAATATATATTTGTTAAAACAAAACAAAATATGGTCAATTTTAATCCTGAATTGTTAGTATACTTGTACATAATAAACATAAAAATTAAGTATAAATTCTTTTTTTATTAAAAATTTAATACTCAAGGTATCAGAAAACAGAATATTTTTAGTAATTTGTGAAAAGTATGTCAATTATTAACCAAAAAAAGAGTAAAAAATTATAAAAAAAGTACAAAAAAATTTAAAAAAACTATTGCAATTTTACCAAATAGTGTGGTAGAATAAGGTATACTATTAAAACTGTGGATTTTTCCGGCGTTTTTATGGTTTGTTTAATTTTATTTGCCGTGTTGTAAAAGTTTCGGGAAGCTGACACCCAGAACTTTTGCGGGCACATATACGGCAATTATATTTTCTAGAACTAAAGGTAGAGGAGAGGGTATTCTTTGAAAAAGTCAGACACAGTAGTAGTAAGTGACGCTTACTTACCTAAGAAGAAGACATTTGGCAAAAAGCTCAGAGCTAATTTGCCCCTGTTAATAATGATTCTTCCCGGTTTTATTGCGTTGTTACTATTCAACTACAAACCTATTTATGGTCTTTTAATCGCGTTCCAGGATTATAGACCCAGAGCAGGTGTTTTCGGCAGCGAATGGGCTGACAACTTCGGTATGGCAAACTTTATTGAGTTGTTCGGCAACTACAAATTCGGTCCTGTTTTGCGAAACACATTCACAATCAGTTTCCTGCGTATCATTTTCGGTTGGCCTGCGCCTATTATTTTGGCGTTGTTGCTTAACGAAATCCGTTGCGGCTGGTTTAAGAAATTGGCTCAGACACTTACATATATCCCCCACTTTTTCTCGTGGGTTATTTTGGCCGGTATCTTTAAGATGTTGTTCTCGACAGTAGGTCCCTTCAACATGATTATGGGTATGTTCGGTCTTGATCCGATTCCGTTCTTTAGTGACACCACGGCGTTCTTAGTACTTATTATCATTACCGCAGTATGGCAAGGTATGGGTAGTGGTGCTATCGTTTACATTGCGGCGCTTTCCAGTGTTGATGAATCACTTTATGAAGCTGCATATATTGACGGTGCTAGTAAGTTGAAGCAGGTATTCCATATCACAATCCCCAGCATCATGGGTACAATCACAACTGTATTTATCATGAACTTATCAGGTGTGTTAAATGCAGGTTTTGATCAGTTGTTTAATATGTACAACTATTCGGTATACGAAGTTGCTGATATCATTGATACATATTCTTACACACTTCTTATGAGAAGTGAATGGGAACTTGGTACAGCACTCGGTTTCTTTAAATCAGTTGTAGGCTTAGTTTTCGTACTTACATCTAACTGGTTCGTTAAGAAGATCAGTAAAGATGAATACGGTATCTTATAAGGAGGGATAGATAATGATACAGCGTACTACAGGCGAAAAAGTATTTAATGTATTTAACTACATTATTCTTTCTTTGCTGGCATTAACAACACTCTATCCGTTCTTGTACACATTTACAATTTCTATCAGTACAAAATTGGCGGCAGATACAGTTGGTCTTCACATCTTACCCGAATGGGGACAGATCACATTAGACCCTTACAAACTGGTTTTCAGAAACCCTGAGATCTGGACTGCATACGGATGGACACTTTTCAGAACAGTAGTAGGTACCACACTTTCGGTATTTGTTACATGTTTTTACGGTTATGCACTTTCAAGACCTAACCTTATGTGGAAAAAATTCTTCTCTACATATATAATGATTACAATGATATTCTCAGGTGGTCAGATACCTACATTCTTGAATATCAAAGATTTAGGACTTTTAAATAATGTTTGGGTATACATTTTACCTCTGCTTATCTCTGCATATAACACCATCGTTGCTAGGTCATTCTTCGTAGGTATTCCCGAAGCCTTGAATGAATCAGCGAAAATCGACGGTGCAGGTGAGTTCAGAACATTCTTCCAGATTATTATGCCCTTATCTAAGCCTATCATCATGACATTGGCTCTTTGGATTGCGGTTGCACACTGGAACTCATGGTTTGACTCAATGCTTTATATGACAAGTGGTAAGAAAATTGTTGTTCAGCAGTACATTCAGCGTATTGTTAACGAAAATAACACAGCGGCTATCACAGACTTTGGTGCAGGTGAAAATGCTGCGCAGAACCTTACATCAGAAACAGTTAAATCTGCTTCTATCATGGTTACAGTTATTCCGATTCTGTGTTTCTATCCCTTTGTACAGAAGTTCTTTATCAAGGGTGTAACACTTGGTGCTGTTAAAGGTTAATGTCATAGGCATTAAAATTTATAAAAACATTTATTTTTAAGGAGGCTACTTCTATGAAGATGAAGAAGATTCTCAGCATAGCGTTAGCTTTAATATTAGCTATCGGTATGTTAGCAGGCTGCGGTGGTGGCGGTGAAAGAACAAAAGTCGACCTCTCAGAGTATGAAGACGACGGTTCAGAAAAGCTCACTATTGAATGGCTTGGTTATGCAACCCTTGCAGGTTGTGAAGAAGGTACAGCTACAGAGTTATTATTGGAAGATAAATACAATGTAGAGATTAAGCCTATCTTTGCAGAATCATCAAACTACACAGACAAGAAAAACGCTCTTTTACAGTCAGAAGATGTTCCTGACTTGATTTACGAGCTCGACCCCATGCATGTATATGCGGATGCAAGAGACGAATATCTCTTGGAAATTCCTTATCAGTTAATTGAACAGGAAGCTCCTGATATCTACGCTGATATCAACGAAAAAGCTCCCGCTGTATGGGCATACGGTTACTACGAAGGCGGAAACTACGGCCTTCCCAACATGAACCACAACCATATGGAAAGTAAGGTATCTACTTACAGAGCAGACTGGTTGGAAAAAGTAGGTATGGAAGTACCTAAGACAGTTGATGAATTACATGATGTACTCTATGCGTTTACACATGACGATCCTGACGGCAACGGCAAGAATGATACATACGGTTACGCATTTGCATCATCACATTGGCAGCACTACTTTGCTGAAATCTTTGGCGCATACGGCATTCTTCCCTTTGACTGGCAGGAAGCTAACGGCGAAATCGTTTACGGCGGTTTAAAAGAAGAATGTGAAACAGTTCTTGCAATTTTAGCACAGTGGTACAAAGAAGGTATCATCTACCCTGCTTTCATTGAAAGTGACAAGACAGGCAGTGAGCTCTTACAGAGTAATATTGTTGGTTATTTGCATGATATGTCATATGAAGATCCCAGCTCAGACCAGACAACATTGGCTCTCCTTCGTCAAAGAGTTCCCGAAGCAGACCTTGCTTACAGCAAGCCCATTGAAGGTCCTGATGGTAAGTTTGGTATGAGAGGTTGGGGTTATCCCTGCCACGTTGTATCATTCGGTGACAACGGCAACTCACCCAAGAAAGTTACAAGACTTCTTAACATGTTCAATGATATGTTCACAGATGAAGCTTTATTGTTAGAAGTTAGATACGGTAAAGAAGGCGTGACATACACAGTTGATAAAGATTCAACAGCTGTAAACATCTACAATGCCACAGAGGATTATGTAGAAGCGGCTCAGAAAAGACTTGCAGGTTACGAATTCAATGTTGCTGGTCCTACATTCTGGTCACCCATTTGTCCTTCTCGTGAAGTATACGAAAGAGGTCTTTCAGAGTCTTACAAGGCTTGGGGCGAAAAGTATAAGTCACATGACGCTGTTTTGACAGATGCATTCTATAAAGTTGACATCGTTCCCTCAGCTCCTACATATATTGATGATTTAAGAAACGGTCAGATGGCATTAATGTCAGAAATCGTTCAGGGCAAGAAAGCTGCTGATCAGTATATCGAAGAGTTCACAAAGATTTGGGAATCAACAGGCGGTAATGAATTGCTTGAAGAAGCAAGAGAACAGCAGGCTATCCTTGATGAAATCTACGTAGAAGTAGGTATTAACTAATTTTTGTAATTATAACAGCTGTACGCTTATGCGTACAGCTGTTTTTTTGTTGCAAGATGGATTTTTTTGTGTTAGAATATTTACGGTGATAATATGTTAAATTTAAAAATAACGGATGTACGGGTACTACCCGGCGACAGCGGATTCTTGATTGATGACGGAAAGACTTCTATTCTTTATGATTCTGGATTTGCTTTTACAGGATTTGGAGTTGCAGAGAATATAAAGAAGGTGTTGGGTGAGCGAAAGCTTGATTATATATTTCTTACACATTCCCACTACGACCATGCGCTGGGATCGGCTTACGCTTTACAATATTGGCCTGACGCCAAAGTGGTGGCAGGTGAATATGCAGCTAAAATTTTTAAAAAATATTCAGCAAAAGTCGTTATGCGTGATCTGGATAAAAAGTTTTCCCATGCCTCGGGAATTGCTGAATATGATGATTTAATAGATGACCTGCGTGTGGATATTGAAGTATCAGATGGTGATAAGATTTTGGCGGGAGATATGGAATTTACAGTAATTCATTTGCCTGGGCATACCCGGTGTTCTGTAGGATATTATTGTCGTGATAAAAAGCTATTGTTAGGTTGTGAAACTATTGGTGTTTACGGTGGCGGGGATATAGTTGTGCCTTCATATCTTGTGGGATACAAAATGACTATGGAGTCAATTGAAAAAGTAAAGTCGTTAGATATAGAGTATATTTTGACGCCTCACTATGGAATACTTGATAAGGAACAGACAAAGGCGTATCTGGCAAATGCCGAGAAGAACGCCAAGGAAGTAGCGTTGACTATATCTGATATGGCAAAAAGAGGCTGTGAAAAAAGCGAGATTTTTGATTATTTTAAGAAAAAGTTCTACCACGGATATGTAGAAAGCATCTATCCTATAGATGCCATGAAAATGAATACGAATATAATGATTGATTTAATTAAAAAAGAGCTGTAGTCGCAGCTCTTTTTTGTGCATATATGGAAATTTAAAATTCGTATTCGTATCTTTTTCTTTTAACAAAGTAACTTCCGTGCGTGAAACCAATTTCTCTTAGCATAGCAGCTGCATCATTAAATGCAAATGCTATGTTTTCTTTTTTGTGGGCATCGCTGCCTAAGGTAATGTTGCGGCCACCCATATCGTAGTAGCGTTTTAGAATTTGGGTATTAGGCATAAACTGATTCCACTCCAAAGCTTTGCCTGAAGTATTTACCTCAAGGGATTTTCCTGTTTCAATTACGCCTTTTAAGATGTTATCAATTTCGGAATAAAAAGGCTCAATTTCAAGGCCTCTTTTGTTGTAGCCGTTTATATAGCGAAAGAGAAATGTCAGGTGCGTAATAACATCAACATCAGCGTAATATGTTATGGCAGCAAGGCGGTGGTAGTATTTTTTTACCACTTGCGCTACTAAATCCAGAGGCGCAGATTCTGAACATTCTTTAATATCCCTGTAGCCGTATTCGGGAAAATACTCATTGAATGTGGGTTTTGAGTGGGCAGAGCCTAAAACACAGTCAAGGTCAAAGTCATAAAACCGTTCGCGGTAGTCTGCAGGATATTGGTCCTCGCGTTCAGCACCTACCAGTACCAAAAGCTTGTCTTTATATTTTTCCGCAGCAATATGGGCTTCTTTTACACATTTTTCGATGTGTTCATAATTGGTCACGCCCTCAGGCATTGGGGTTGCGTGGTCAGTTATTGTGATAGCAGTAATGCCTTTTTTGATAGCAGTTTTGCATATATCGTCAACGGAAGAAATGCCGTCTATTGAATTACCAGAATGAATGTGACAGTCGTATATTTTCATAATTACACCTCGCAGATATTCTACCATAAAATAAAAAAGGCTGCAAGTAGTACTTGCAGCCTTGACGATACTTTTTTTATGTGGCTAACAGTTGCAAAAAAATCTTTACATTGCTAACACCTCTTATAAAGCATCTACCATCGTTTCCTTCGCTTTATCAGTATCGTCTGTAACGATAGATATGTTCTAATTATATCCGAACACCGACCATATCCAAGACTTATGTCTTACTCGTTACAGTAGTATTATATGTAGAGATGTTAGTTTTATTTATGGTAAATTTTAGTTTTTTGCATATTCTAGAAGCTCTTTGATTGCGCTTCTGTCCGTAAAGTCGCCGTCAGCGTCGCAAAGCTCAATTAACATCTTTTCAAGGTCTGTTGGGTTTTCTTTTCCCGACATAATTTTTTTGAGCATTTTTAAGGCTGTTCTGTGGGGAGCTGAGAGTTCATCTAAAATCATTTTACCCATAAAGTTATATACCTTGATATAGGGTCTTATTTCTGGCTTTATGTTTTTATCCAAAACTTCACCGTCATAGTATTCACGCACATCTAAAGGTGTGATGCCTGTGGTGAAAACTATGAGTTTTTTGTCTTTTAATTTTTCAATATTTTTTGTAATAAGGCTTGCGCCTGCGATATTTTCGGCATAAAGGCCGCCGCCGTAGATAATGGTGTCGTATGAGAGTAAGTCGTCGACTTTAACTCCTTTTGCAGGGCGGCATTCACAGCCTAAATCTTCGGCTATCCACTCAGCATATGCCTTAGTTGAGCCGTATTTTGATTTATAAAGTACTATTGCGTTCATAATTAATTCCTTTCAAATTTTGCTACACATTCTATGTGTTCACTATTGGGAAACATATCAACAGGAGTAGCGTATGTCATTTTGTACCCGCCATCAGTTAAAAATTTTGCATCGCGAGCCAGCGTTGCAGGGTTACAGGAAACATACACAATTCGCTCAGGAGAAGCGGAAATAATTGCAGAAAGTGTCTTTTCGTCGCTTCCTTTTCGGGGCGGGTCAATGATTACAACATCGGGGCGTGAACCTTTTTCAATTAAAGTGGGAACGATGTCCTCTGCCGCACCGCAGAAGAATTCTGTGTTTTTTACCTCATTTCTTTTTGAGTTTTTCTTTGCATCTTCGATGGCGGCATCAACTATCTCTACGCCAACTACTTTTTTTGCCGATTTTGCGGCGCAAAGTGAGATTGTACCTATACCGCAGTAAATGTCCAATACAGTTTTTGTGTCATCGAGTTCTGCAAGTTCTAAAGCTTTTTCGTAAAGGCGCTCGGTCTGCGTGGGGTTTACCTGAAAAAAGCTGTGGGGCGAAATTGTAAAGTTAAGCCCCAAAATGCTGTCACATATGGTGTCAGTGCCCCAAAGGGTGATGTTTTTACTTCCCAGCACCAAATTGTTTTTAGCTGAATTTATATTTAGAACAATGCTCTTTAAATTATATGCGCCAAAGTCGGTATTTTTGAGCATATTTATTAGTTTATCCAAATTTTTAATTTTTTCGTTATGTGAAGAAATTACAATCATTAAATCGCGGCTGTGATACCCGCATCTAACAAACACACGGCGAATGTATCCTTTGTGGGTACGCTCGTCGTATGCGGGGATATGGTACTCGTTCATAAAGTCAACTACTGTAGTCAAAGCTTTTACTGCACAATCTTCGCCCACACGGCAATCAGAAAGTCCAACCACATCGTGGCTGCGTGGGGCGTAAAATCCACCTATGGCACGCCCGTCTTTTTGTCCTATAGGGAAAACCATTTTATTGCGGTAGTGGGCAGGAATTTTCATACCGATAGTGTCAGCTACGATGCTTTCGGCATTTTCAATTCCGCCAATGCGGGAAAGCGTATCCACCACATGTTGGCGCTTGATTTCTAATTGCTTTTCGTACTTGATATGGGAAAGGGGACAGCCGCCGCAAGTGTCGGACACACAGCAATAACCCTCCTGACGAAATGGGGAGGCAGAAAGTATTTTTGTTACTCCTGCGGTGATATAGGATTTATGAACAGTATAGATTTGCGCTTCTACTGTTTCGCCCTCAAGTGTTCCGTGAACAAAACAAATTTTACCGTCAATGTAGCCTATACCTCGACCGTCGGAGGCTGTTTTTTCGATATTTAATTTTATGATGTCTGATTTTTTCATAAAATTCACCGTGTAAAAACCTATTCAAGTATGTTGGTAGTTATAAAATCTACGCCGTAGCTCACCAGTCTTTCGGCGTCGGATTTGTTGTCACAGGTCCAGCAATTTACCCTTATTCCGTGTGAATGAAGCAAATCCACTGTTTCCTTTGTGAGTTTTTTGTAATTTATATCAATATCTAATTTGTTTTCGCGAAGAATGCGAATTATATCTGATGTAAGTTCCTTTTTGGTAAGCAATTGAATTTGACTTTGGGGTAGTAATTTTCGTAAATTTATGCAGTTTTCAAGCACGAAGGAGATAAATATTACATTCTCGATATAGCCCAAAGCTTTAATATTAAGCACAAGTTTTTTTAAGTGGGATTGTGAAAAAAGGTTTTTCACCTCTAAAACAGCAGTTTTTCCGTATTTTTTGCAGATGCTGATGTATTCGTCCAAAAGGGGAATTTTAATATCTTTTCGTATTGTTGTACCGTCAAGGTCGGGAAGAATTACATCTTTGACTTTTGCATAGGTGGATTTTTTTACATTTTTTTTATACGCACCTGCTGTAACTCTGTTGGTGGTTTCGTCGTGTATGATAATAAACTTTCCGTCTTTTGTGATGTGTACATCGGTTTCGATGCCGAAATAGCTTCTGTTACCTGCTGCAACAAATGCAGGGCAGGTGTTTTCGCGTTCGATTCCACTCAAACCACGGTGGGCAATGATTTTTGCTTGCCCCGATGATATTTTTACTGTATCCATATAACATCTCCTTGTGTTTATACACAGTCATTATAGCATAATTCTGCATAAAAGACAACATAAAAAGGGAATTTGCTAAGCAAATTCCCTTTGTCTGCATAAGGGATAGGAAAAATGCTTTAGAATGGACAAACCGAACCCTTAAGGGGTGTGCCCCGAAGGCGTACGAGGGTACGCCGAGAGGAGAGGTTTGTTCATAGCAAAAGGCATTCAAATAAAAAGATAATCGCATAAATATTATGCGATTATCTACATTATTATTGCGTATAAATATATTATTTCTTGCCTTTTGCGATCTGGAGTTTTTTTACATCCCTTTTTATTCGCCAAATTTCTTTATGCGACCTGCCATTTTGTCACGGTCTTGTTTTGAAAGAATCTTCTTTCTTAAGCGGATGCTCTCGGGAGTGATTTCAACAAGTTCATCATCAGAAATAAACTCTAAGCATTGCTCCAAACTCATATTGACGGGGGGTGTTAATTTTACGGTATCGTCTGAGCCTGCTGCTCGCATATTTGTAACGTGCTTTTTCTTGCATACATTAACTGTTAAGTCTTCGTTTTTGGCATTTTCGCCAACAATCATACCCTCGTAAACCTCAACGCCCGGACCAATAAAGAGGGCTCCTCTGAGTTCTGCGTTTAAAAGTCCGTATGCAACAGATGTGCCTGTTTCCCAAGCTATCATTGAACCACGGCTGCGAGTGTCAATTTCGCCTTTGTATTCTTCAAAACCCTCTAAAAGTGAGTTCATAACGCCGTTGCCCTTGGTATCGGTTAAAAATTCGCTTCTGTATCCGATAAGACCTCTTGAGGGGATTTTAAATTCTATTCTCATATAGCCGTCGTTGGTTGGGTACATATTTTCCATCTGACCTTTACGAGAACCAAGCTTTTCGATAACACTGCCTGAAAATTCGTCGGGAACATCGATAACCAAACGCTCCATAGGCTCGCATCTCACGCCGTCGATTTCTTTATAAATAACCTGAGGGCGAGAAACCTGGAATTCGTATCCCTCACGGCGCATTGTTTCGATTAAAATTGATAAGTGAAGCTCGCCTCTGCCTGATACCTTGAAGCAGTCAGCAGAATCAGTTTCTTCTACTTTTAGGCTAACGTTTGTTTCAAGCTCACGGAAAAGTCGGTCACGGATGTGTCGGCTTGTTACAAAGTCGCCCTCTCTGCCTGCAAAGGGGCTGTTGTTTACCATAAAGTTCATAGAAATTGTAGGTTCGTCAACTTCGATAACAGGCAAGGGGTCGATGCAGTCGGTAGCACAAATCGTTTCGCCTATGTTGAAGTTACCAAGACCCGAAATACAGATAATATCACCTGCGGGAACTGTTTCTACCTCTGTTCTGGTTAAACCTTCAAAGGTATAAATTCTACCGCATTTAACATTTGAAACTGTGCCGTCGGCGTGGCATAATGCCACAGTTTCTCCGTATTTTGCAGTACCTCTTGAGATTTTACCTACTGCGATTTTTCCTATATATTCATCGTGGTCGATATTTGCAATTCTTACCTGCAGGGCATCTGACGCTGCACCTGTGGGTGCAGGAACGCTTTCTAAAATTACATCAAAGAGAGGTGTCATATCCTCCTTTATTTCATTTAACGAAAGTCCGCATACACCCTGTTTTGCAGAAGTGTAAACAACAGGGAAGTCTGCCTGCTCGTCTGTTGCGCCGAGGTCTATAAACAAGTCTAAAATTTCGTCAATAACCTCTTCACATCTTGCCTGGGGACGGTCGATTTTGTTAATAACAACAATGGGCTTTAAGTTAAGCTCTAAAGCCTTTTTTAATACAAATCTTGTTTGGGGCATAGCACCCTCAAAGGCATCGACTACTAACAGCACGCCCTCAACCATACCCAGCACTCGCTCAACCTCACCGCCAAAGTCTGCGTGTCCTGGTGTGTCAACAATGTTTATTTTTGTTCCGTTGTGCATAACGGATGTGTTTTTTGAGAGAATTGTGATACCACGCTCACGCTCTAAGTCGTTTGAGTCCATTACGCGGTCTGCCACTTGTTCGTTGTCACGAAAAATGCCGCTGTTTTTAAACATAGCGTCAACTAAGGTTGTTTTACCGTGGTCAACATGGGCAATAATTGCTATATTTCGTAAATTGTTCTTTTCCAAAAGAATTCCTCCGATTTTTAGTCTTTAAAATATACCATTAATATTTTAGCACAAAATACTCAAATGTCAAATAAAAATTGACATTTTCCCATAGTTTTGGTAAAATAAAAAAATAGTTTACAAAAAAGGAGAAACAACAGTGATTTCAGGACATTTAGGAATTTGCGAAAACACACTTACAATAGGCGGTGTTAATACCGTAGAGTTAGCTAAAACATACGGCACACCCCTTTATGTGTTTGATGAAAATAAAATAAGAGAATGTTGTCGTGCGTATGTTAATTCTGTTGAGAAGTACTACGGAGGCAACGGAAGGATACATTACGCCAGCAAGGCGATGTGTGTTAAGGAAATGTGCCGCATTGTGGCTGAAGAAAATCTCGGTCTTGATGTTGTATCGGGCGGGGAACTCTACACTGCGTACGCAGCAGGATTTCCCATGGATAAGGTTTGCTTTCACGGCAACAACAAAACGCCCGATGAAATAGCTATGGCGTTAAAGTTTGGTGTAGGCAGATTCGTAGTTGATAACGAATTTGAGCTTGAAACCCTAAGCCGTATGGCAAAGGAAAAGGGCGTTACGGCTTGCGTGCTTTTCAGAATTAAGCCGGGAATTGATGCTCACACTCACGATTTTGTAAAGACAGGTCAGATTGACTCAAAATTCGGTGTGGCTCTAGAAACTGGTGAGGCGCTTGATATTATAAAGAAAGCGGTAAAGACAGAAAACATAGACTACTGCGGTATTCATTGCCATATTGCATCACAAGTATTTGAGGTTAAGCCTTTCTGTGAGGCGGCAGAGGTTATGATGGACTTTATTAAGGTAATAAAGGACGAAACAGGTGCAGATACCAAAGAATTAAATCTTGGCGGCGGTTTTGGTGTTGCGTATACAGACGGTGAAACCTCCGTTAGCTATGAAATATTTATGGAGGCTGTGAGCGGTATTATCCATAAAAAGTGCGAAGAACATGGAGTTAAGCTTCCTTTTATATTAATGGAGCCTGGCAGAAGCATTGTTGCATCAGCTGGTATTACACTTTACACTGTAGGCGGTATAAAGGAAATCCCCGATATTCGCACCTATGTGTCTGTTGACGGAGGTATGGCGGATAACCCAAGATATATTCTTTATCAGTCAGAGTACACATTCTGCGTGGCAAATAAAGCAGCAGAAGAAAAAACTGAAACAGTAACCATAGCAGGAAAGTGCTGTGAGTCGGGAGATTTGCTGGGCGAGGGAGTAAAGCTCCAAAAAGCCCAGATTGGTGACACCTTAGCCGTGCTTACAACAGGTGCGTACAACTACTCAATGGCAAGCCATTATAACCGCATTCCTAATCCTGCAGTTGTTATGGTAAAAGATGGGGAAAGTCGCGTTGTTGTAAAGCGTGAAACATACGAAGATGTAATTAAGAATGATTTATAAAAAAGAACTGCAGCAAAATGATATTCATTTTGCTGCAGTTCTTTTTTGTGTTCTTCCTTTTTGGGGCGGACGGAAAATAGCGCAGTTTGTTCAAAACGCAAGACATAAAACAAAAGACATTCGTCAGATGATGAATGTCTTTCTTAAAAGTATATATAACTGGCAACTTAAATAGCTTTATTATGTGCTTTCTTTGTCTTGCGTGGTGTGCGCATTTTACTACGACTTTTTATTTTACTCTGTTTAGATTTTCTATAAAGTCTGTCATAGTTGCATCAAACACATAGTTTATAATAATGATATCGTTGATTTTTTGCGTTTTGGTAAGCTCTGTGACTGTACCAAAGTAGTTTCTGGGGTCGATGACAATTATTTTTTCGTAATTGTTTGTAAGCAACGGCAGAAGTGCATTAGCGTAGGAGTCCTTGATTACAAGGGCACATTTGCCATTTTTAACATCTGTGTTAATCTCGCAATAAGCGTGGTCGCCGCCCATAAATACGCTGTAAAGCGGTGAAGCGTCGTCAGCAGGTGGACAGTAAATTCGTGATTTGTAATTTACCAGATTTCCTGCATCATCAGGACCTCTTGCTATGACTTCGTAATTTTTGCCGTTTGAGTAGTATTCAATATTGTCGGCGTATTTTGCGTATTCCGGTGAATTTGCCTGATTGTAAAGGTAACCTAAAAATCCGTTGTGGTTATGGACAGTCAGGTCGTTGATATCCACAGCCTCGTAGCCGGCAGTACTCATAAGGCTTCTGTATGCGTAATATGCTCCTCGCTGAGTCCAGTGGTGGTCGGTTCTGAAGTAAACATATTCGCCTGAGTGAGCCTTTAGTTGAGTATAGGCATCTGCCGTTTTTACATTTACGACAGAAGAGTACACATTGTCTATGGTTTCTTTTTCGCTGTCGGACAAATTTTTGTATTTGGAATTGTCAAACTCTATCTGCGTTGGGGCGAGTAAAAGATAAACATTGTGAGAATTACCGAAGCTTTGACCGTAGCTGTTTATTGTGTCAATGTAGTTTTGTTCGGCTGTCTGATTTCTCTTGTAGATTTCCATAATTTTGCCGTCTGTAAGTGCGAGACTGCCCCCTGAGGGCAGTTCCTTTAATTTGCCTGATTTTTCATTTTGGATTCCCTGTAGTTTTTTAAATTCTGTACCCAAGTTTACGAGGTCGCTCCTCATACCTACATTGTCACTTAAATAAGTTTCGAAGCTTGTTGTAAATTCACCGCTGAACAAAGATTTTAAAGAAAATTCGGGCATTTTGGCTAAAGGTCTGTTTTCCTGAACTTCTGCTTTTGCATCTTTCGGAAAAACTGTAACCAGCAGAAAAAACGAAAACAAAATACAACAAAATACTATTGATGTTATTTTTTCACGCATGAGGGCACCTCCTTAAAATCTGAAGTAAAGGAACGGATTATATGAATCCGATACGAGCATAGTAAAGCAAACAAAAAGAATCGCTGCAACAGTGACGGGAAGTATGATTGCATAAAGAGTTTTACATTTTTGTTTGATTGTTTTCGCTATTACTTTGATAAGGGGAGTTGAGCATATAAACATTAGTAATATAACCCAGATATTAGACATTGCCTGGTGCTCCGCTATAATGTTGAGGGAGTTTTCGTTGCGCCCCATAGCTGCTGACAAGAACTGTTTCAGTCTGCCCATATCCGTAAAGTAAAACAGCATCCAGCCTACCAAAACTATAATATTACTGTATATAATTCTGATAAACGAGGGGATTTTATCAATAAACTTAAAGATAAGCTTTTTTTCTACAATCAGCCATATTCCGTAGTAAATTCCCCAAAATATAAAGTTCCAGCTCGCACCGTGCCAAAAACCTGTCAAAAACCATACAACAGCAAGATTCACCAGTTGATGACGGCGGTTTCCTCCTAAAGGGATATACACATAGTCGCGGAAGAACGAACCCAAAGACATATGCCAGCGACGCCAGAATTCGGTTATGCTTTTTGAGATGTACGGATAGTCAAAGTTTTCGCGGAATTTAAAGCCGAAGAAACTGCCAAGGCCTATTGCCATATCGGAATATCCCGAAAAGTCAAAGTAAATCTGGAATGCATACACCAATATGCCGAGCCACGCTCCCGGAGCTGAAAGTGTTGTAAGATCACCACCGAGGAGTGAATCAACAATTTTTCCTGCTGTATTTGCAAGGATTATTTTTTTGAACATACCTTGAGTGAAGCGTATAACGCCGTACTCAAAATCTTGTGCTGTAACAGAGCGTTTGTTTATCTGTTTTTCTATATCTACATATCTTACTATAGGACCGGCAACCAGCTGGGGGAACATTGAAACATATAATAAAAATTTATAGTATGACTTTTGAAGTCCTGCCTCGGCGCGGTATACATCTATTACATAAGATAAAATCTGGAAAGTGTAAAAAGAAATACCCAAAGGAAGCGCCAGTCCGGCAAAGTTAATGCCTGTGCCAAAGAGTGCATTTATATTTGAAATGAAAAATCCTGAATATTTAAACACGCCCAAAAGTCCGATGTCTATAACAAGAGCGAAAATAAGGGAAATCTTTGCTCCTGCGCGGCCGCGCCATTTTTCAATGCCGAATGCAGATATGTATCCTACGAATGCAGAAAACAACATATTTATAATTAAAACGGGTTCGCCCCAACTATAAAAAGTCAATGAGGCGATTAGCAGTATAATATTTCTGTAAGTGGTATTTTTATTAATGTAGTAAAGCCCTAATGTCAAAGGAAGAAAAATCCCCAAGAACAAAAGACTTGAAAAAACCATTTAAATACCCCTTTCTTTCTTAAAAAATGCTACTTAATTATATAGCATGGGTGTATTTTTGTCAAGAGTTGGAATATTCCTGCGAGCTTGCGCATAGAGTTTAACAAGAATTAAGAAAGCAGGTGTAAAAATGGAAATTAAAAAGGGAAATATAAATTTATGTGAGCAGATAGCACGCTCATATGCAAGTGCATTGGTAGAGGGAGATATAGTAATCTCTGACACAAAGCCCGATATAGCGGAAATTTTGCTGGCAGATGCCAAAGCAAAGGTAACAGACACAGATTATAAAGGCGGTGTGCTAAAAATTGCCGGTCAGGTGGATTTTATAGCTTTATATAAGACTGAAGACGGTGGCGAGTTGGTTTGTGTAAGCGAAAGCTTTGATTTTGATGAGTCCATAGATATAAAAGGCAGTGAGAATGCGTCTTTTACAGTAAAGGCAGATGTCGAACACATTGGCTTTACTCTGGTTAATTCAAGGAAGCTTTCGGCAAAAATGATGATAGCTCTTAGTGCCGTTGCCAATGACAAAATGCAATATGAGCCTGTAATTGAGGTAACAGGCGACGATATTGAAAGTCGCAGCAAAAAACACAGCATTTACATACCCTTATCCGATACAGAAACAAAGATTTCCGTTTCAGATATTTTAACTGTGGCAGAAGATTGTCCTGACATTGGCGAAATTCTAAAGGTGGATGCCTGGGTTTCGGGCATTGACACAAGGGTTATGAATGGCAAGGTTATGATTCATGCTGATATGCATGTAAACACCATGTACGCCTCAGCAGAAGACGGCAAAGTGACAGGAGTTTCTCATACAGTGCCATTTACTGAGATAGTGGAAGCGCCCGGAGCAGATGAACAGACAACGGTGAATGTTACCTGCAATGTGATGGATGTTTTTGCTACCACAAAAGGTGATTTAAAAGGTGATACAAAGATTATAAGCGTCGACGCATCCATATGCGCCCGTGTAAGAGTAAGCAAAACAATGGCGGAAACTGTTGTAGACGATTGCTATTGCTTGTCCGGCAAAACAGAAGTTAGTCGTGACAGTATGAAAATATCAGAATATATCACATCGGAAAACGCCCGCATAACAGTAAATAAATCGGTAGAAGTGCCCAAAAATGTTAGAATTGACGAGGTTATACATTGCTGCGCAAAGCCCTTGTTGAGAGCGTGCGCATGGGAAAACGGAATGGTTAAGGTGTCAGGCGTGTTGGTTGCGTTTTTGGTTTACCGTGACGGTGACGGCAATCTCCGTTGTGGGGTAAGCGAAAGTGATATTAACTGGGAAAAAGCCATCTATGACAAGTGTGAAGCAGAGGTTGATATGTGGCTTGAGGATATTAGCGCAGATAGCGGCAATATCACAGCTAATGTAGGACTTTATATGAAAGCGTTGAAGTCACACAGGGTGGACATATTGACTGATGTAAGCAAAAAAGATGAAGAAAACCAAAGCGATATTCCCTGTATGGTGATATACTTTGTTAAAGAAGGGGATACACTCTGGAGTATTGCTAAAAAATATCGTACAAAGGCAGAAAAAATCAAAACTGCAAATAAACTGGAAAATGACAAAATTGAAGTGGGTAGGAGATTGTTGATTCCCAAAGCATAAAAAATAAGCCGTACGCGTTGCGTACGGCTTGTTTTTTAATTTTCTGCTAAAAATTCGTTAATTCTTGCAACTAAAGCGTCAGCGTCTTCGCCGTGTACCGCACAAGCTTCTGCAACTGATTCGCCTGAAGCTGAAGGGCAGCCTAAGCAATGCATACCGATTTCAAAAAAGAACTGAGCTGTTTCAGGGTTTAACTTTAAAACATCCATAATGATTGTTTCTTTTGTGATCTGAGCCATTTTTATAACCTTCTTTCTTTTATTAACATATTCTTATACGGGTGGTTTTGTCATATCTTTCGCAGTATGATAATATAATATACAAGCATCGATTCGCACGACAAAACACCATGCATAATCATTATATAACAAACAGAAAACAATTTCAATACTGCATAAAAATTTTTTAATGAAAACAGCAAAAATGTAAGCAAATTTTAAAAATATTATGTAAACTAATCAAAAAACCACAAAAAAAGTTATTAACATTTTCAACAGGGTTTTCCACAGAAAAAACTGTTGTAAACCCCGATTTTGCGTTGGTTATCAACATTATCAACAGGTTATCAACAGGTTTTTGGGGAATTTTTGAAAAGTTGTAACCTGTTTGCAAAGTCGATTTAACCGCATAAATATGGGAAGTTTACATAATATTATTACAAGGAGGTAAAATCTGAGGTGATAAAAAAGTTATTAAATATTTTATCTATTGCACTAATTTATTGCGGTGCTGTATTTGGTGCGGGTTTCGCCTCAGGGAGGGAAATTTTTTCCTTTTTTTCGTGTTACAAAACGGGTGGAATAGTAGCCTCTGTTTTTGTTGGTTTTCTGTTTTCTTTTTTAGGGTTTTCGGTGTGTAAATATGCAAGAAAAATGAATATTAAAAATTCCGAAGGATATTTTATAAAAATTTTTCCTGTGTCTTTGGCGAAATTCTTCTCGTTTGTGGCAAATGCGTTTTTGGTTTTGTCATTTTGCATAATGATAACAGGTTGCGGAGCGCTTTTTCACGAGCAGTTCAAACTGCCTGTGGTTATGGGTTCGTTGATTTCCTTGCTGATATGCTTTTTGGTTATAAAAAACGATGTGTCGGGACTTGAAGTATTTAACTTCATTGCAACACCTGTGATGCTTGTGGGGGTTGTAATGCTGTGCGCTTTGTGCTTTAGGCTACCTGTAACTACTGCGGTATACATAGATGAAGTGGCAAAGCCTGCAGTGTCGGGAGTTTTATATCTGAGCTATAATATGGTTTCGGCTGTGGCGGTGCTGGTATCTAGCGCAAAAATTGCTAAAACACCCCGTCAGGCAGGCTTGGGCGGAGCTTTGGGTGGACTTTTTGTACTCATTCCATTGGTTTTAATGAGCTTTGTATTGGCGTATCATTGGGAGGTGGCAAGCTATCCTTTGCCGTTTTTTGCGCTTATTTATGAAAATTTTCCTTATCTCGGAATGTTGTGCGCCGTGGTGCTGTATTTGGCGATGATGACTACCGCAGTATCGTCAGGTGTGGCGGTGGTTGCAAGTGTGACACCGGAAAAGAGCGGAAAATATGCGCTGTTTCTGTGTTTTTTAGCGCTTTTAATATCGTTTTTGCCCTTTGCGGAGCTGGTGCAAACGGTATATTCTGCCTTTGGAATTATAGGTGTCGGACTTATAATAGGTATTATTATAAAAATTTTAAGAAAATAAAAGAAATAAGAATTAAACAAAAGAAAAAAAGAGAAAATAAGATTTATTTTAATCAAATAAGCTCAAATACATAGTTTTTCAAGTTGCAATGCTACTAAAAAAGTGCTATTATAATGAAGTGCCGCTTGAGACGAAGGAATGTCGGGGTTTGGCGCAGTTTGGTAGCGCACTTGGTTTGGGACCAAGGGGCCGGGGGTTCAAATCCCTTAACCCCGACCAATTTAAGTGTGAATAGTGTGCTGGCGTAGCTCAGTTGGTAGAGCAGCTGATTTGTAATCAGCAGGTCGCGGGTTCGAGTCCCATCGCCAGCTCCATTTTTTTTAATATAGTATGGAAGAGTTCCCGAGTGGCCAAAGGGGGCAGACTGTAAATCTGTTGCTTGTAGCTTCGGTGGTTCGAATCCACCCTCTTCCACCAAATAAGAACGGTTATTTTGATACAAATAATCGTTCTTTTATTTTGCTTTGAAAACCTTGATTTTACTAGGGTTTAGGCGTTTTGCATTATTTTGAAATATTCCTAAAAGATACCGTAAGGATGATTTTTTATTCCTTACAGATTTTTTTACTACTTTTGTTAAAGTAATCGTTTAATTTATGGGTAATCGTTCATTTTTCAGATGAGGATTTTTTGTTGTAAGAATATTATTTATCTCTACAATGTTGAAAAATGTGTTAATTTAATGTATAATTGTTATAAACTAATGTGATAGGTGGATTTATAAAATGAATAAGGCACATTTGCACAATATACTGACTCAATACATAGAAAGATATGACGAACTTAATGATATTGCTGGACACGACGAAGGGTATAAATGGCGAGCAGAGTCTTGCTTTAAGGCGAATTGGGATATTGATGCCGCAGATTTTCAAGCAATGTTCAAAAGTGCATTTAAGGAAATGAGCAACTTGATTGATAATTCTACGGTGCAGCCGATAGGTGGCATCCTAATGCTTCTCAATCACAATGAAGAAATAGAGTTTGTTCGGGAATGCTTCAGGGATTTATATTCTGAAGACAATGGCGATATTGATGCCAGACAAAACAGAATTGAAGATTTTATTGACAAAATCAATTCGCACATAGAGCTTTATGCAAAAGGTTCTTGGAAATATCCTCAACAGCGGAATAATGTTATTTACTACTTGAACTTGTGGCGTCCGGAAGAAAATTATATATTCAAAGCAACCGAAGCTACCGAATGGGCCAACTGTATTGAATTTGGGGATGATTTCGGAAGCGGAAACACTTTTAGTCTTAAAAAATATTATAAGATGTGTGATGAACTCCTGGAAGAATTGAAACATAATGAAACCATTATGCAGTTATACAATGAGCGTATGAAGACTGTTGATGATTTCAATGATAATTGTCACATTCTGGTTTATGACATTATTTATTGTGCAAAGGCTTATAATTTATACAAAAACATCCCGACATTAAAGAAATTATCAACAAAACAGAGAATGAAACTTGCGGAGACGGCAGAAAAAAGAGAATTTTTGTTAGAAAAGTTTACGGAGCTTTCCCTTGAACTTGAAAAAATATCATTGGAGATAATATTGCCAGATATCACAGGAGAAAAAGTTACTCACTCAAAATGGGGTTCTGGCACCATAATTACTTGTAGTAGTAATATAGTCGAGGTAGAATTTGCAGAAGGAGTTAAAAAATTGCAATATCCCGACAGCATAAATAAATTTATAATTATGGCTGATAATAAATATTCCGCACTGTTTAGCGAGTATATTCAAAACAAGAATGAAAAACAGGCGTTGGAAAGAGAGTTAAATAGCGTTAAGCGAGAATTAGAAGCTTATACAAAATAAAAATTACGGCAACCGGATATCGGTTGCCGTTTTGCATTATATCATGTATCCAATGTCATTGAGTTTTACTGCCAGTAATGTCAATCTTTCGATAGCA
>Ga0233360_1000055_pt1 | contig 31500 bp, 25 predicted proteins | sample ElkDunMinimDraft_20_FD_180671 | JGI IMG/M metagenome (GOLD analysis project Ga0233360, IMG submission 180671) | Fecal eukaryotic communites from dung pellets of Tule Elk in California, USA - Elk Dung A0 | ecosystem: Host-associated > Mammals > Digestive system > Large intestine > Fecal | place...
ACAAAGACAAACACGCGCCATGCCATTGTTCCCACGATGGTTACCACCTATGGCATTGCCGATGGCATAAATAGCGGTATAGCACAACAAGAAATAGTGATGGATGACTTATTTTGAAACAAAAAAAATAAATGATATGAGAAACAGAAAACTAACCTATGCAGCCTTAGCCCTTCTGACATTGGGCTTCATTGGTTGCCAGCAGGAGGAGGACTTCGCGCCGCAGGGGCAGGAACAAGTGCTCCGTATTGCCACCCGTAGCACATCTGATGTGAATGCCGCAGAGTCTTTTACCGATGATTTCACGCTGGAGTTGTGGAGTACCACTGACAACGCCAAGTACGAAACCCATTCGATGACCTACACTGATGGCACAGGGTGGAACACCGTAAAGTCAAGTATTCTCCCTGCTAACGCCTTTGCTTACAAAGGTAGTTCTGTGATAGACATTTCTTACACGGACAAGTGGAACTATACTGTAAATCTGCAGCTTGACCAAAGCGATGCCACCAAACTGGCAGATGCGGATGTGATGATAGCCACAGGCAGTGCGAATGCTGAATCTCCGCTTAATTTGAATTTTCAGCACTATTATGCAAAAGTGACATTCAATGTTGAGTTAGCCTCAGAATTCAATCCAGAGACAGATGTAATTTCCAGATTCGATGTAGTAACATGTGATGGAGACTATGTGAAACCATATGTAGATGGTAATAGTTATACCGCAGTTATTCCTGCGAATCCCTATTTCAAGGCAGGGGTGCATTTTGCATTAGTTACGATTAATGGGGAAAAGCTTGAAGTAGAGATCCCGGATGAATATGCAAACCCCAATGGATCTTTCGTTGCTGGTACTCACTATACCTTCGAGCTCAAGGTGGGTAAGGATCAGGTGACACTGACACCAACGACTACAGATACCGATTTCCCTGGTGGATGGAATAATGATTCAGAAGTGGACTTAAAGTAATAGGAGGACTAGAAAATGAGAAAGATATTTCAATATATATTGATGGCTGTTGCCGTGGTAGTAACAGCTTCGTGCAGCAACGAGTTGGATGAGGCATTACAGCCTGCGAACAACGGCACCTTGCAGTTCGTGGTGAGTGATTTCCCCATGTTTGGTGAGGGTATACAGACTCGTGTCATCGGAACACAAGATGAGGGAAAGACCGCGTGGGAAAATGGTGATCAGATTATTGTCACCTTAATCTCCCAGAAGTATGGTGAGCAGGCTGTTGCACTTACCTACAACGGCTCTTCGTGGAGCACAGAAGCAAGCCTATCTTACCTCGAAAACGAGACACCCAGTGTCAGTGTCTTCTATGCACCGTGCTATGAAGTGACGGAAGAGGGCACGATGCAGTTAAGAAGCGGTATGCAGCTCGGAATGACGGAATACCTGTCTGGCAATTACGAAATAGAAAATGGAATAATGACCATTACTTTCGAGGGTGCTATCCGTACCTACAGCCGCTTGCGTATAGCTGGATTGGCAAACCAAACGCTGACTGTTACCACGACAGACTTCACTCCGGCAGGAGCGACCGAGGTAGCAACAGCGGCATACATCCTCACCACTGATAACAATGGCAATGCCTTCCTTTATGGCATGTTTGCAGAGGATGCAACGGTAAGTGTAAAGCAGGGCGATATAACTCTTAAAGATTACACTTTTTCTGCCGAGAAGAATCCTAATGGCACAGAGTACAATAAAAGTTATGCGTTGGATGCAACACCTGTCTTAGATGGTACTTTGGGTGGCAAGACCACAGTCACCAAAGAAGAGGTGAATGCCTTGGTGGAGCAACTCAAAGAGTATGTAGATAACGGAATTACCACGATTATCGTACCAGGTACGGAATATGCTATGTATAAGTCGAATCTGGGTACGATTCCTGCTTTTGCTGAGGCTCTTTACCTCTTGACAGACCTGAATGAGGACAGTCCGTATTGCGGTACGATTGATTTGATTCTTCCGGATGCTACGGAAATTATTGATTTTTCATTCGATAGTGCAGACGCACTAAAGAGCATAACACTTCCCAAAGTTACAACTGTTGGGGATGGTGCTTTCTATGGTTGCTATTATTTGCAGACCATTACGTTCGGTTCGGTTGTTACTGCGATTAATCATAACACAAAAGCTGAATTTCATTGGGTCGGAAAAAAAGTTGAAGGTTGTGACCTTGCACTTAATAGAGAGCAGGTAAATGCCGAAGCAGATTATCAACCGAACATTGAAACCAGGACATGGTGGAATACGGAGTGGAAGAGCATTACATTGAAATAACCCATACCAGCGAGAATAGCGAGTGCGACGAATGTAAAGCCAATTAATAACAAACTTAGGGCAGGAAGAGGGTGAACCGACGCTGCGAGCGAGAGCAGAGCCAAACTTATTTGAGCTATGCCGAGCCGCGAGGAGGAAAACGAAGTTAAACCTCTCCTGCTCGCAATCGCCCTCCCTTGGTGGAGGTGCAAAGCGTTCTTTAGCTGACGCTGAAAATCACTACGCTCGCTGAGCAATCTGCAAGTAAACTTGCATTGCGCTCGCTAAACGTGATCCTTAGCTGACGCTGAAGACATAGACGAAAGAAGAAAAAGATTGGATGCTATCGTGCTTAAAATCAACAGGATATTTGTTTGTTCGTAAAACTGCTGTTTATTTTTGGCAGTTTTTGCATAAAATTGCTGTTTTATTTTGGCAGATTGATTATATTTGCACTGTTTAAAGTGGTTTGATATGAAAAATCTTGTAGCAAAATTCCGAAATCTTTTGAAAAATGTGGATACGAGCTATGTCCGTGACATACACCGTTCAATCCCTTGGGATGACCGTCTGATAGCTATTCTGGGGGCACGGGGAGTAGGCAAGACAACGCTTGTGCTACAACACATCAAGCTGTACGAGGATGTGGGTACTTCACTCTTTGTATATGCTGATGACCTTTGGTTCTCTACTCATTCTTTGGTTGAGCTTGCCGAGACATTCTATAAGAATGGCGGTAAGGTTCTTTATATAGACGAGATACATAAATACAAGAACTGGTCGCAGGAGATTAAGAACATCTATGACTCGTATGCTGACCTGAAGGTGCGTTATACCGGTTCGTCCATCCTTGATTTGCAGAAAGGAAGCCATGATTTGAGCCGTAGGGTACTCGAATATTCCATGCATGGATTGTCGTTTAGGGAATATGTGGCATTAAACTATGGCGTGGATATGCCCATACATACATTGGAACAGATACTTGCCGGTAATATTGATTTTCCATATACCGACTATCGTCCCATAGCTCTGTTCAAGGAGTATCTGCGGAAAGGCTATTATCCTTACTTTAAGGAGCCGGGATATGAACTGCGCCTTGAAAAGACCATCCAGGCCATATTGGAAGTCGATATTCCCAAGTTTGCGGAACTTTCTGTATCTGCAGCAGAAAAATTGAAGATGCTGTTGTATATTATCGCTCAAAGCGTACCGTTCAAGCCCAACTACTCAAAGATTGCACGCGACCTCGATATGCACCGTAATGCAGTGTCCGATTTGATGGTGTGGCTGGACAAGGCCGATTTGATCAATGTCCTGCACGATGATACGGAGGGTTATAAACTGCTTGGAAAGGTCAACAAGATTTATCTGAACAATCCTAATCTGGCCTATGTCCTGTCGGATGACGAACCCGATACGGGTAATGTCAGAGAAACGATGTTCCTTTCCTGGATGAGGGTAACGCATAAGGTGACGGCTTCATCTGTGGCCGACTTTAAGGTAGGAAAATATACCTTCGAAGTGGGTGGCAAGAATAAAAAACAGAAACAAATACAAGGTGTAAAGGATGCCTTCATCGTAAAGGATGACATTGAATATGGTTATCAGAATGTCATTCCCCTTTGGGCATTCGGTCTCTTGTATTAACGAAGATACACAACAACGCAGATTTCCTCCTTTTCTCTCGTCCCGACAGGCTCACCCCTCGTTCGGGACGTTTTCGTTGGTGTCTTCAGCATATCGGGATGAAACAAAAAGATAAAAGCGTTCCTTAGCTGACGCTGAAAATCACTACGCTCGCTGAGCAATCTGCAAGTAAACTTGCATTGCGCTCGCTAAACGTGATCCTTGACATGCTGAAGACATAGACGAAAGAAGAAAAATATTCTCAAATGTTGGTTGGAAACCATGAAATAAGTACTTTTATGGAATAAAAATGTAGCATGTAGCAAAAATATTCCATAAAACAATGTATTTCGAACGTAAATCTTATCTTCAGCAACTTATCTCTGGTGAATCTCGCTAAAGACCTGACATTGCAGAATGGAAGAGGGTTCAGCCGTTCCAACTTATCATATATGAGAAAATTCTACTTGTCTTTCCCAAAATGTGGGACGCTGTCCCACAAATTGACGTGGAGCAGCAAGATACCAGTTGTATCTGCCCAAACGTGAGGAACTGCAAGAGCAGTTGGATAAATTGCTGGAAGGTTTTAAACCTTAATATGATTTTCTTTGTCCCGGTAGGTAAACGGAAAAGTTAAAGGTGAAAACGGAAAAGTAGCATTCACCTTTCACCTCTGACCTTTCAGTTTACCGTTAACGAGCCTCAGGGTCTCTTGAGGGAAGAAGGAAGAGGGAAAAGTGCATACATCGCGGAGCTATAACTCTTCCCTTTTAACTCTTAACTCATAGTTCCCCTACCTCAGCATCATCGGATTATCCGATGAGACGGAAAGTGGGGGAATCGTACATTTTGCTTGGTGGTTTTGAGCATTTTGTTTGTGACTTTTGAGTATTTTGTATATCTTTGTGTTGAAATTTCAGTAAGTTATGTTCAAAAGAAAACAATTTAAGGAATTAAAAGGACGAATAGGGGAACCTCGCAATAAGATACAGGTTATCTCAGGATCGCGACAGGTCGGGAAATCAACATTGGTAAAGCAGGTGTTACAGGAGGTAACAATTCCGTACTTGTTGTTATCGGCCGACAATGTGCAGCCAAGCAATACGGCCTGGATCGGTGAAATGTGGAACACCGCCCGTTCGCGCATGAAGATGCAACGGGCAACAGAATACTTGTTGGTAATCGACGAGGTACACAAGATAGACAACTGGAGCGAGGCGGTGAAAAAGGAATGGGATGCTGACACATTTGCCGATGTGAACATCAAGGTGGTACTGCTCGGTTCGTCGCGCTTGTTGCTCAAGGACGGACTCACCGAGTCGCTTGCCGGTCGCTATGAACTGATACGTATGCCCCATTGGAGTTACAGCGAGATGAATGAGGCTTTCGGCATCGACATCGACCGTTACATCTTCTTCGGCGGTTACCCCGGTGGTGTCGCCTTCATGAAGAGCGAAGCACGCTGGAGACGTTACGTGAGGGATAGTATCATTGCACCTGCCATTGAGCGAGACATTCTGATGACCAAGTTCGTGTATAAGCCCGAACTGATGCGCCAATTGTTTGAACTGGGATGTACCTACTCGGGTGAAGAAATATCGCTCACCAAACTGCTCGGTCAATTGCAGGATGCCGGCAATGTGACTACATTGGCCAATTACTTGACCACGCTCGACGAGTCACGCCTGCTATGCGGTATGCACAAGTATGCAGCCGACAATGCCCGCAAGTATAACTCCATCCCCAAGATGATGGTCTATAATACGGCATTGCTCAGCGCCTTGTCCGGTAGCACTTTTGCAAAAACTTTTACCACTCCCAAGGTTTGGGGGCGATGGGTGGAGACGGCTATTGGTGCCCATCTGCTCAATATGGCCGACGAACTGGACTTCCACCTTTATTATTGGCGCGAGCGCAACGATGAGGTTGATTTCATCATAGAGCACAACCGCCGTTGCATAGCCATTGAGGTGAAAAGCGGTCGTCGCACCACGAACAACGGGATGAAGGTGTTCGCACAGCGGTTCACTCCGCTACACACTTTGGTTGTTGGCTCGGGAGGCATGCCGATAGAGGATTTTCTCTCTGCCGACCTGGAAACCCTCTTAGAGGATTAGTATCTGTTCCTACGCATTTGTGATTCAGATGCGTTAACGAGCCTCAGGGTCTGCGACCCGCAAATATGACAGGGGGCAGAGACCCCTACCTCAGCATCATCGCAGCCAGCGGGCGTAGGAACAGGCGACAAAGCCCTCTACAGGTCTTGTTTCGAAAGACCTATAGGTCATAAAAATAAAGACCTATAGATGATAAATTTTAAGACCTATAGGTGCCTGAATTTGCCACCTGTAGGAGGGTTTAACTTAGGTATGCTAAGAAGCCGCTACTGATGCCTAATTTTGGTCATCACTTTTTTGAGGGTAGTGTTCCGTTTAGTGTGTCTGCGGCTATAAGTACCAAGCCTGTAAGTTTTGGATATCGTTGCAAAGTTAGTTAATATCTCTGGAAAAATCTAACGAATGAGGGGAAATAAAGATGGCGGCACTGGTGTTCAATGACTTATGAGGACCTATGATGAAAGCCTCTCCGATGCAAAAGTGCAAGGAAATGAAAGGTAATGAAGGCGGACGGTTTTCAAATCATTACCCGATAGAGAGGTAAGTTTATAGGTCGTTGGAGTTTATTTCTACTCTCTGCCACATTCTGCATAACAATGTACAACTCGCTGATAACTAATTTTGTAACCAAAAATAATTGGATTATGCGAAGTACATTTAAGGTGCTGTTCTACGTGAACGGGAGCAAAGAGAAAAAGGGTATTGTTCCCATTATGGGACGAGTTACAATCAACGGTTCTGTGGCTCAATTCAGTTGCAAATTGACCATTGCAAAAACAATGTGGAATGCTAAAGGTAATCGGGCAAAGGGTAAGAGCAAAAAATCAAGAGACATCAATTTGGCTTTGGATAACATCAAGGCTCAAATCATCAAGCATTATCAACGCATCTCGGATAGAGAAGCCTATGTTACTGCCGAAATGGTACGCAATGCCTATCAAGGTATCGGAACGGAGTACGAAACACTGCTCGGTGCATTTGACAAGGACAACGAGAGTTTCAAGAAGCGTATCGGCATAGACCGTGCAGCAAGTTCCTACAAGGTGCGTGTAAGGTCACGAAACCATTTGGCTACATTTATCAAGAAATGCTACAAGCGTAGCGATATTTCAATGCTTGAACTTACTCCCGATTTTATCAAGGAGTATGAAATCTATCTCTCTACCGATGCAGGTTTGCATAATGGTAGTGTGTGGGCACATTGTATGTGGTTGAAAACAATCGTTTCTAAGGCTCATTACAACGGACTGACACCGAGAAATCCATTTGCTCAGTATCGGGTAAATCAGAATATCAAGGAGCGACAATATCTTACAGAAGATGAAATCAAGGCTGTAATGACACACGAGTTTGCGGATAAGAAGTTGGCTTATATCCGAGACTTGTTCGTATTTGCAAGTTTTACAGCCTTGTCATTCGTGGATATTAAGGAACTGACTACCGATGATATTGTAGAAATAAACGGTGAGAAGTGGATTCTATCCAAGCGGCACAAAACAAAGGTCAATTTCCAAGTGAAGTTGTTGGATATTCCATTACAGATAATCAAGCGATATGAGAGATTCCAAGAGAATAAGTTGGTATTCCCAAATCTCAACTACTGGAATATCTGTAAACCACTGAAAAAGATGATAAAAGAGTGTGGAATTTCAAAGGATATTTCATTCCATTGCACGAGACATAGCAAACATTGTTTCTTGCTGAGGACAAGCCGATTACAGAATTGAGATTTTAGACTGCTAACGATTTAGAAACAAGCGAAGTTCCCTAATCTGTCTTATTCTGCATTATTGAATAAGAACGCTTTTTCTAAGTGCAAAGGTAGGAATTATTTTCTAATCAGCATTCTTACTCGTCAAAAAAATGTCGATACTCCATGTGAAAAGAATACCGACATTTATTTCAAGCATCATAGCAATGGTTATTTCTTGGATACCACATTGCCGTTTGTATCTACCAAGTACCAATCGTAACTTTCAGGATCTTGTACCTCAAACAAATCCTTCGAGAGCATATTGATATCAGAATATAGTGCAAAAGTTATCGGCCTACCTGTTATGCGATTCATTATACCATAGCGGTTCATAACCTCATATTTGGCATAATCGGCAAAAGCATATTGAATATCTCCACACTCGTTGTAACCAATTGGGTAATTTAGATAATATGTTCCATCAAACATAAATGGTTGAATTATATTACCATCAAAATCCACCTGCCACTTCCTGCCACCTTTGGTGAGGATAAAGCCATCAGACAACACATCTACATAACCATATTCTGCCGAATAAATAACATTGCCTCTTGAATCAAGAACACCGTGTTTACTGTTATCAACAATGATTCTGTAACCACTTTCGTGAGGAGCCCAGATTTCATCGTAGGCTGGTTCTACGACCCAATTACCTGATTTATCAATCAAGCCCAAGTCACCATCTTTATTCGTCATTATACAATATCCATCGTGGAATAGGTAGCCAAAGTTCCACATACGACATTTGTCGGAATACTCGAATTGGAATGGAATCACAACTTCATTCTTAGCATTGATAAAGCCTATTTTACCATCTTTCATTACAGCTGCAAGACCTTCTGAGAACACCCATGCCTTACGATAGTTGTTAGCCTCTGCATCGATCACAATTTCTCCATTCTTGATATTTATATAGCCACGCTTGTTTGGGATGGCATATACAGTCAATGAGTCATTGGCCGGACTATCAGCAACCCAATTCACTTTCGGCGTTGTATATTTGCCTGTACAGTAGTTATATACACGAACCTTATAGTCCTGGAAACCGTGAACTTCTACATTCTTTGATAGATAATTGTCTTTCCAATACCATCTGCCATACTCGCTATCATAGTAGGCATAAGCAATAAGTACCACAAAGCCTACTGGAATCAGAATGAGAATTGTTGCAATTGAGCAGCGTACCCATTTTGAGCGTTTCTTCCACCAGTTACGGATTGTTCGCCACGTAAGGCGGCCTGCGGCAATCAAAGCTGAGAGAATCAAGGCAGCTACACCGAGCAGCGCTTGAAAGATTTGAGTCAGTCGTTTCATTATTCTGTTATTATTAAATTGTCCTTGTTTGATACAATGCTTGTTCGGCAATAGCGACTGCCTTTTCATCAAGTTTTGACTGCTTAATCATACCCCATATCAGGGCAATAACAACGGGTGAGAAGAAACACATCGTGATAACAGTCGGCACAAACTGCTGTTTGAAAATGCTAACACCTGCCTCGAAGTCAATGTTACCATCTCGTGCAGGTTTCATCGTAACCTTCAAGGCAGAACGAAGCCCAAGAGCCGCCTTGACGAAACCGCCTTTAGTAATGTAAATTTCCTGACCATTTGCCGGATTCTCAATTCTCACTTCGTATCCGTCAGTGGCAAATGCCTGACGAATTTGTTCGGCAACAGCAGGTATCTGCGAGGGGTTGCCATAAAGAGTCTTTTTAGTAGTAAATGCCCCCATAGTAATAACTTGTTTGTTTACTACTATAGAGTGCATTTACACTTAAATCTATCTTATACAAAATATATTATCGCTATTTGTTGATTATTCAATATCCACACGATGTACTTCAGCCACATCTTTGATAGCAGAGATAGATTTGATTATACTATCCAACTCATTTGCCGAGTGTACTTCAAAGTCAGCCTCATATACCACAATGCGCTCGGTAGGCTGGGTGATATAGGTTGTTACACCTACACCTTTTCTATTATGCCACAATTTTAACTTCTTGATAATAACTTTGCCCAAATGAAACACATCGGTTTTCCAATTGTAATGCTCAACACGACGAATAACTTTCACACGCACACGATAGAGAAAATGTTCATCTTCATAAAACTCAATGGCAGGCATAGGCTCACCTTGTTGTGAAGACATAGCCGTCGAACAGGTGTGTTTATGCAATGTAATTGCGCCATCGTCGACCTTGAATCCGATGACCTTGTCACCCGGTAGCGGATGACAATGCGGACAACGCTTGTACTCATTGTTGAGTACAGATAAAATATAATTGCGCAAATGGCGTTTTGCACTTTTAGTTCGTACATTATCAATCCAATCGGCACCCGGACGAGCGTGCTCATCGGTATCAATCTCCACGCAATCTCCGTAATTTAGCATTGTATTGACGGACATCAATTGCCCATTGATGCGAGCATTCACAGCGTGTTGACCAATCCAGCTATGAATCTTATATGCAAAATCCAATGCTGTGGCTCCTTGGGGAAGAATAATGCTTTTTCCTTTCGGGGTGAAAACTTGAATATCATCCATCGTTGTTGTTTATCCCTCTATAAGTTCATACTCAACGCCAAACCACTCATTAAGCGTCTCCTCAACCTTCGCATTAATTTCAGGAGTGATCTTATCCTTAATCTTCTTGTATACAAAGAGCATTGCTACGCCATCGTCCAGGATGCCCAAGAACTTATAGATAACACTTGGAATGAAGTCCATAGGCAGAATGGTATAGATAATGGCTGCATAGATAAGTACGCAGTCGAGGGTCGATGTATTGTCATCATCCATCACATAGTAGAACTGCAACAGGGGACGAGTAGCCACACGACCAGCCTTCAATGCCCAAGGACGCAACTTATCCATCAAAGCGTTAATCTTACCACGCCAATCAATGTTCTTTACACGCTCTAAGAGTGGCTTAATATCCTTACCCATTATCAGGTAAGCAAGAATCAAAAGTGAAATTGTAATCAACATATCGCTTAAATTTTATTGTTCGTTTTATAGTATAGAGAAAACCTTCTACCAAAATCTATCAACTTTGTTACGGGGCGAATAACAAGACCTTCGTCTGGTTGTGCGTAAGAGATGTAATGGCCGAATTCGAATTCATCAAATTGAAGACACATAGCATCCCAATGGCAATCTTCGTCACTAAAGGCCCCCGTCCAATAACATCCACATTCATTATGTTCTGAATTAAATGTGCCTGCAGCCGGTAGAAAAATACTATTGCCGTTTGGTCCAATAACTTTATAACCATTGACACCATTTATGGTCATCCATTGCCACGAACAGAAACTAAGTAGTTCATATAATTCTTCTTCAGTGGGCATACGCCAATCATCTCCCCATTGTTTGCTTGCTGCATCGTATTCCGTTCCTGAGATTATTTTTCCAATACCGATATATGCTTCCCCATGAGGTATGCCATAGAGCATATAGTTTTCTTCCGTATATTCGACCTTCGGTTCTGTCTCCCCAAACGCGAAGTAATCACCGTACTCTTCGGGGTTGCTTGCACCTATATTGCAGGTAGCCCACTTGACACTCAGCCCCAAATCCACAGCTTCATGACCGTTGATGATTATCTTTTTCTCCTCCATTATATGGTGTGTTTGATAATATAGAGTGACATACTTTGTTAATCTATCATTCGGCATTAGGAAGGAGATAGTCAAGAACTGATTTCCAATCCGGAAACCTATCTGAACCAAATTGTATCCACTCGCCCTCGAACTCACTTGTTCCGTTCTTGCCTCGATCATCAATCAATATATCACCTTTGCACAGATTCTTGCAATGAGTGATTACCATTCGTTTGTGGAATACATCGTCTAAATAACGGGTTACCCACAACACCTTATCACTCCACGCTGACGGATTCTTCCATGGGGCTGTTGATAGTATGTAACAGTCGTAATATTCGTTGAGACGGTGAACGGCTTCTATTGCTCCGTACATTGGCAACATCTGCCCAAACAACCCCGGTATCTCATCATATCTGCCTTCATATTCTTTGAGCGTCTGTTCGTCTTGCTTCGCCAATGCAGATTCAAAATCAACCAAAACACCATCCATATCGAAATAGAGGCGTTTCTTGCATTGCGGAGTTTCATTATTGTTTATATCATATGAATCTCGCATTTCCGTGAGAACAGAACAAAACTCAGATTCAGTCAAGATTGTTTTGTATGGATTCTGTTCTCCCTGACTATGATACAACTTTATTCCACGAGTTGACATCAAAGCAATACGGAAACGCTCGTTCTGCTCAAACATTGCCTGATATGCTCTGCGTATCAGATTCTGGAACTCCTTGCTCTGACGGTTTATGGAAGAGCCCTTCCACCATACTATCTGATCCGTTTGCCAATGAGTCGATGTCATATTCTTGGCATTTTTACCTTTCATAGAGCATATTTGCCTTTGCTTACCCATATCCTGATATTTCAACGACTGAAGGAATCCCTCCATACTCCCGCATAGCACACCGTCAAGACGGAATCCATTACTGCACAAGTTTGACAGGACATTGGCAGGATATGGGCTTTTGCTCCATATATCCAATGCCTTACCTCGCCACACTTTCCATCTTATGTATAGGTTTCTGAGTTGCATCATAGTTTCATTAAGATCTATTTATGTAAGTAAAGTTACTACAATTCTATCATTAACTCTTCAGTTGAATCTCCTTTCTTAGGGAACATAATCTCCATAAGCTCATTTGTAGTACTTTTAATGGAAATCAACCCTTCATAATCTTCCATTTCACCAACCCATGTGGTAAACTCATATCCTCCCTCCGATGCAGTTCTGCCATACCTTAATGCATCATATTTGATAGCCGTCAAAAGGCTATCGGCCTGAATATCATACAAGCCACACTTGTTGTCTTTGTAAACAATGCTGTAGCGCTCAACCGATGTAGCCTCAACACGGTCAAACTTTCTCATACCTGAGCAAGAAACTGCCATAACTGCAACCAGCATCAACGAAAGAGTAAAATGTTCTTCATATTATCAATGTGTTTTGTTTTATAGAGTATAATAGTCGTCTCAACCTATCTATCTGCTTTAATCTTCTTTGATATGTATGCGTAGTTTCTCTACGAATTTACAATTAGTATCTATTACTCCTTCCAACCAAATCTCCTTTTCATCAGTGGTTTTACCGCCATACCACTTATCAAGATAGTGGTATCTGCCATCAGGACTAATTTGCCAGATTATCTTTGTAACCCCATCCTTATATTCGCCTATCGTTCCGAAAGTATATTTACACTCTCTTCGGCGAACTCTCTTCTGCACCTCTTTTGGTAAGTCTTCAAAGCCATTCCAATCTATATCTCTATTTTTTATCCATATGACTCTCTTTTTGTTATCGAGAACCATATAGGCGCATTTCGTGGAGTGGTTTATCAAGTATCTCGCATTCCAAGAACCTGTAATAGCAGCATCATAGAAATTTGCCCACTCCATCTGTTCAGAGAGTGATATGGTATGGCAATCTATACCCCTCAATTCCTTATAGAGTTGGTTAGGTGACATCATTCTTAACCTCATGAACCTCAACTCTCCAAAAAACTTTGATACTACATCCAAGCACGCATCACACTTAACTGCAAGTTTCTGTTTTATTTCTGCTATGCGCCCTTTATCAAGTTCTATCCAAAAATCTCTTGGCAGACTAACATTGGGAAGTTTTGATGCCTTACGGAACATTGGAGCAATCTCCCACACTTTACAACATCCGCCTCCACATCCAATAGGAGTAACAAGGAAATGTAATTTTGGGTGTTCGGTTGCATACTTGGTAAAAGTCTCAACCGATTTACGGATTTCATTTAACCCTATAGTACCGCCGATAGTCGGAATAGCGTATGATTGTCCTTGCCGTCCTTCGCGCTGTCCCATTACTGCGCCAAAGTGTTTCAAAGCAAAGTTTGATGCGCCATCAAAGTGCCGTCCCGAATTACGACAACCAAATACAAAGATTTCGTTCTCGGCGAGCGATTCGACCCATTCAGGGGTTATGCGATTATCTGTTATCATAAATAGTCCTATTGTTTTTTTAATGCATCAGCAGCCCAACGAAGATACATTGCAGCTTTATCATCAGCCTGAGCTGCATATCGCAGTTGTGTTTCATACTTATCCATCTCGTTCTTCGCATAACGGGAGTATGTTTTAGCGCGATCCAAGTCGCCACGCTTTGTATAATACACTACCTCGCGTTGGTATCCTTCTGCCTTTTTGAGGTAGTACGCGGCTTCACGACGGTAACCATCTGCCTTCTTCTGATAGTATTCTGCCTCTCGCTGGTAACCTCGTGCCTTTTTGATGTAATAGTTGCTTTGGGCAGATACTAAAGAGCTGTGAGCTGTGAGTTTTGAGCCTTTTTGCGAAGTTCTTTCCTCACATAGATTCTTTTTCTCACGTAAAGTAACTGAAAAGAACGACAATATGCGAAACTGGAAGTTTACCAATGTTGCCTTAGCCGGTTTCTCTTTATCGGTTCTCTTTCGCCGCGATGCGCTCCAGTGACTGGTATACCTGCATCAGACCGCGGGGTACGTGGAAGCAGCCTTTCCACTTGCCGCCCTTGAGGGTGAGCAGCACCTCGCCACGGCGGTTGAGGTAGCCGAACCATTCGGGGTACTCGGGATCCATGAAGTGGCTCCACACGTAGTCGTGTACGCGCTCAAACCATTCCAGACATTGGGTGTTGCCGGTGAGCTCGTAGCCCTTGATCATGGTGATGAGGGTCTCGATGTGTACCCACCATAGCTTCTGGTCCCACTCGAGCTGCTGGAGCGGACGGCCCAGACGGTCCATGAAGTAGAAGATGCCGCCATACTGAGAATCCCAGCCATATTCCACTTCGGCCAAGGCTATCTTTACGGCTTTCTCTATCAGTGTCTGGTTGCCAAGGCGCTTGCCGAGGTCCATGATGAACCACATGGCTTCGATGGCGTGTCCGGGGTTGAGCTGACGGCCATCCATGCAGTCGACCAGCTGGTTGTCGGTGCCCAAATGTTCTACGATGAGCCCTATCTCGGGACGGTAGAACACGTCCATCACCTCGTGTACGCAGGTCTCGATGGTCTTGTCAAGGAAGTCTTTGTCCAGGAGCGGCTCGATCTCGAGTGCTACGTTGCACAGGATCATGGGTAGGGCAAAGCTCTTGAGCGAGCGTGCCCCGGGAGAGGCTTTTGACCAACGGCCCTTGGGGTTGTCTGTCTTGGAGAGTACGATGTCGAAGGTCTTCTTGGCTATGTCGGCATACTCCGCGTTGCCTGTGGCGATGGAGAGCTGGCCGAAGGCGATGACGGCAAACGTGTAGGAGAAAATGTTGTAAGGCTCTACCAATGGGTGTCCTTCGCGGTCGAGGGCGAAGTACCAGTTGAGGTTGCCGTCGTGCCCATATCGCTTGAGGAACTCGGCTCCGAGGATGGCGGCGTCGAGCCACTCCTGCCGTTTCTCTACCTTGTTGTATAGGGTGGCGAGCATCCATACCTCGCGACCTTGGAGCCAGATGAACTTGTCGGTATCGAACACCTCACCGTCGCGCTCAAGGCAGGTGAAGTAGCCACCATACTCGCGGTCTATACTCTTTTCCATCCAGAATGGCATCACGCGGTCGAGGAGTTCGCTCTTGTATTGCTGGGATAGTTGTTTGAAGTCAATCATAGTAGTTTTATATTAGATGGGGTAGAGGATTATTTATGATGTCATAGGATTTCCTATGGTTTTTCTTGGGAATTATAGTTGGCTTTTCTTAAAGTATGTTCCTATTGATAGTAGCCAGGCCACTACGATGCTCACTACCATGCCGGTGGCTCCGAAGAGGAAGAAGTTGGCATCGGTGCATTCGCTCATCCAGAACACGACGGCTTCGCCCACCACAAAGCCGGCAAGGGCGGCATAGCCTTTGACACGCTTCATGAAGACGGCGATGAAGAACAGACCGCCCAAGCCGCTGGTGAGTAGGCCTAATGCCTCGTTGAAGAAGTCGAGGAACGACTGTATGTCCCACGTAGCCATGAACAGGGCGAGGAGCAGACCCACCATGCCGCTCACCATGGAGGCCCAGCGGGCTACGACAACGAGCTGCGAGTCGGTAGTGCGGCGGAAACGCTTCCAGAAGTCGATGGAGAATGCGGTGGCAATACTGTTGATGTTGCTCGAAATGGTGCTCATGGTAGCAGCAAAGATGGCGGCTATCAGTGCTCCGGCCACACCGGCAGGCATCTGGCTCATCATGAAGAAGGGGAAGATGGCATCGGACTGTGCCATGGTGACGTCGAGCTCGGCGGGATGAGTCTTGTAGAAGGTGTAGAGTCCGGTGCCTATCATATAGAAGACTACGGATACGAACACGCTCATCAGACCGTTGACCAGGATACCACGTCCGGCAGATTTCTCGTCGGGGGTGGTGAGGTAACGCTGGATGACGGTCTGGTCGGAGGTGTAGGAGATGAGGTTATTGGCCAGGCCTCCGATGATGATGACCCACCAGCAAGCTTGCGACCAGGAGTTGTTCCAGTCGAACAGGCGCAGTTTGTCGTTCTCCAAGGCGATGTCGATGCAACCCATCACACCGCCCTCGGTGTTGACAGCGAGGTATATCACGGCAAAGATGGCTCCGAAGACCAGTATCAGACCCTGTACCACATCGCCCCAGATGACAGCCTCGACGCCGCCCATGGTGCAGTAGATGATGGTGACCAAGCCCATGAGCACGATGCACAGATAGATGTCGATGCCTGTCACGGCCGTGAGAGCCAGCGAGGGCAGGTAGAGTACGATGGCCATACGCACAATCATGAAGATACAGAAGAGTGTGGAGGCCAGCAAGCGGGTGAAGAGGTTGAAGCGCTGCTCCAGTATCTCGTAGGCACTGGTCACGTTGAGCTTGCGGAAGTAGGGTAGGTAGTATTTGATGACGGGGAAGCTGATGAGCAGTATCATCCACAACATGGGATAGTAGGTCCAGTTGGTGGTGTATGCCTTGGCCGGGATGGTCATATAGGTGATGGCCGAGAGCATGGTGGCATAGATGCTGATACCTGCTGCCCACCAGGGGATGCGGCCGCCGCCCTTGAAGAAGTCGTCGGCACCCTTCTCCTTGCGCATGAAGTAGAATCCCATGAGCAGCATGGCCACGAGGTAGAAGATGAGTATGGTCCAGTTGAGCCAGCCGAAGCTCTTGTCGTTGGTGACCTCGATGTGCGATACATCTGTAGTGCGCACGCCCGGCATCAGTTCGCCACCGCTATAGCTCCAGCCTTTGCCTCCCACCTCGGGAGTGAGGCAGGCACCGGCACGTGCCAATAAACTGTCGCCGGGGAGTATGCCCCAAGAGTCGGTGATGGTGTGGTAGGTGAGCACATCCTTGCGGAAGCGGTACCACTCGGGCTGGTGGCGCAGGTACAGACTGTCTTGCTGGCCGCTGATGGCGCTGAGGAAGATGTCGTGGTCTACACCGCCAAAGAAGAGCACGTGGCTGTAACCCACGGGAGTACAGGTGCTGCCCACAAGAGCCTGAGATGAATGATGAATTGTCTCCGGGTGATTCACGTTGTTATTTATTGTTGCAGGCGCTGTGCGCTTCCACTGAGCAGGCGTTGCGCCTCCCTTTTTCAGGGTGGCGATAGGCATGTATACGCCATCGGTGTGTACCAAGGCTTCTTGGCTGTCGCCCTTGGGTTGGTAACCTCCGAATACAAACAGAGCATAGCCTGTGGCGGTGTTCTGTGCAGCCACGCAGGGCTGCAGGCGGCATTCGTCGGGCAGGGTAGCGGCAAGGCTCCATGCAGTAGCATTGCTCGGATAGGGTAGGGAGTAGACCTCTCGGTTGGGCACGCCGTTGCTCTGGCCACCGGCTACCCATAGCATGCCGCCGTGGTAGGTGGCGGCAAAGTTGTCAAGGGGCTTGGGCAGTGATGCGATGGGGGTGCTCTTGCCATCGGCGGCACTGAGGAATACGCACTCGCTGAGCGAGGTCGTGGCATTCATACCGCCAAGGTATACGGCTCCTCCGGGTACCTGCACGCTGGCTCCGTAGGCTTGGGGGTAGTAGACTTTCTGTCCACCGTCGGCGCAGGGTACATCGGGGAAGTTACATCCTCCGTAGGTCGATAGCTCGCCCATCAGCCAAGCGGCATAGTGACCTGACACGGCATCGCTCATAGGCTTTGCAGGAGTTACGGAAACCCGGTTCTGCGCCATGCATAGCATAGAGCAGAAGAGCAGGGGGAGAAGAAGTGTTCGTCTCATGGTAAAATTAGTTTCTTAAAACTTGTTGCAACGCTCAAAGAAGTTGATGGCTTCCAACTCCTTGCGGCAGGCAGCCTCCTCTTCGTCGGTCATGTTCTGGAAAGGTGTGCGGTTGGGGCCAAGGTCCAGTCCGATGAGCTTCATGATGCGCTTGCCGCATACGATGTTGCCACGGTAGTGGCAGATGACATTGATGACCTCTTGCGAGAAGTTCTGCAGTTCGCGTGCCTTCTCTATGTCGCCCGCGTTCCAAGCATCGATGATGCCCACGAGGTTGCAGCCGTTGTAGTTGGTGGTGCCACCGATGCCGCCTTGTGCACCACCCATAGCGAGCGAGGGCAGTATGGTCTCGTCTTGTCCGTGGAGCATATCGTACTTGCCGTTCTTGTAGAGGCGGCACTGGTTGTATTCGTAGATGCTCTCGAAGGTGTACTTGATGCCAGCGAAGTTGGGTATACGTCCGTCAACAGCCTTGAGGAAGTCGACCATAGAGAGATATGCACCGTTGAATGCCGGGATATGGTAATAGTAGAAGGGTAGTTCGGGAGCCGCCGAGGCTATCTCTTCGCAGTATTTCACCAGTTCCTCTATGCGATTGATTTTAGGGAAGGGCGGTGCCATGGTGCCGATACCGAAAGCCCCTATCTGTTGTGCATGGGCAGCCATGCGGCGGGCACTCTTCACGCAGGTGCTGCCAACGTGTACGATGACCTTGAAATCCTTGGGAGCAGCGTGTAGCCATACCTCGGCAAGGTTGATGCGCTCCTCTTCGGTGAGCATATATCCTTCGCCTGAAGAACCGTTGATGAACACGCCCTTGAGGCCGTTCTTCTGCAACATCTCGGCGTATGCGGGAATGGGTTCGTAGTTGACTTCGCCATCGGCGTAGAAGGGGGTGAAAGGGGCATCGATGAGCCCGATAATCTTTTCCATAGTACTGTTCTTTTTGTATGTGATTGTTGTCAGTATTGTGTTTGCGCAAAGGTAAGGATAGTTTTGGCAATTGCCAAAACTATCCTTAGGTTTATTCTCTTTTGCGATGTGTTATTCGTGGAAAATGTCTTAAATCATCCCCCGTAGCTTTTCTATGGTTGCGAGGTTGCGGTTGCACTCTTCGCGCATTTGACATACGAAGCTGTTTTCGTCAATGTTTCCGAATACGGCTTGTACCTCCTCTTCGTTGCGGCAGGTGAGCTGACGGAAAGGGTTGTCATGATCTTTCTTGCGTGAGAGATACACCTGCTCGGCAATACGGCGTTGTATGCGTTCTTCGTGGGCGAGGGCCTGTAACCAGAGATCGGGTGACATTCTGTCGGTGTCCAATACAGTCATCAGGCAGCCGATAGCATGATGCAGGCGATCAGTAGGGTAGTGTTCCCACAGCTTGTTGTAGCGGCGGTGTATGGCTCTCCACGAGTCGAGCCGGCCTGAGCGGATGTCGTTGCGCAGACGGTCGAGGTCGCGATTCATCATCAGCTGCCCACCCAGGTTTACCCAGAGGGATTTTGCTGAGTTCTCTGCGCCCTCTATGCTTCCTAAATCTTTTAGGCCTTCCATATTATCCATTACATTCGTCAGGGCATAGTGTATAAGCATGTCGCCGTAGGCGTGGTAGGCATCATATACCTTGAGTATGTGTACGGGACGGCGGCTTTTTTCCATGCCTTCGCCCAATACGGTGAGGCGGTCTACGATGGCGCGGTCGCCCTTGAGAAGCTGCCGGCCGATGAGTTGGGGGGTATCGTTCCACGGCTGGGAGATGGCAAGTGGGCTTGTGTCCTGCTTGTTGGCACAGTCTTGCTCCTTTCTCCATTTTGTGTAAGCCTTTCCTACCCAGGCCTCCAGCATCTCCCGTGCAGCGACTACCTCCTGCATGGTGTCGGGGGCAAAGGTGTTGAATTCGATGTTCTGTATTTTGGTCACGCGGCGGTCGCGGGCTTGGTATTTCCACGAATTGCGTGCGAGCGCATACATATTATATAGCCACCAGTAGGCAGGTAGCACCTCGAGGCGGTCATGGGTGACGTTGTTGCTCACCAGGGAGAAGGGTAGGGGTATGTGCATCTCTACGGGATAATCGCCCTTGGCCAGTAGGGTGAATGAGGCGAACTTGCTCGAGTGCTTCACTGACGAGCATAACCCTGGCCAAAATCCTCGGCCTGCCACTATCTCGCCGTCGTTGGTACGGCTGTTGTGGTTTGAGCCTATGGTAGCGCCGGCTGCCATATTACTCTGTCCCATAATGACTGAGGCGATGAGGAACGAGTTGTTGTGATGCTGCTCGTGGGCTGGGAATATGAGGTTGTTGAGCACTTCGCAGCACGAGATGGTACTGTTGTCACCCATGATAGAGTCGATAAGACGTGCTCCGTACTTGAGGTTTGAGTTGTTGCCCAGAATGAATTTCACTGCCGTACACGAGTAGAATATGCGGCATCCGTAGCCCACGATGCCGTTGACTAATATGACGTTTTCTCCTATCTGTGAGGGTTCTTTGTCCGATGAGTTGATGGTGATGTTCTTCAGTTTTGAGGCTCCCTTGATATAGCAGTCGGTACCTATCTTCACGTCTTTGATGATGCTCGAGTTCTTTATCACGCAGCGTTCGCCTATCTCGCCGTAGTATCCGCGCTGATGGTCGGCTGTGCGTTGGGTGATATCGGTTAGGCGTGCCTGTAGCAGTCGGTCGTCTACGTACTTGGCCCACAGGTAGGCATCGGCTGTGGTCATCCCGTCGAAGGGTATTACCGAACGCACTCCCGTCTCGTTCATGATCTGTATCTTTACGCGCACTTCTTCGGGCTCGCCATCCTTGACTATGCCTACTCCAAATTTGGCGTGGTCTGTGGTGTCCATCTCCTGTATGTTGAACAGCATGCAGTGGTTGCCTATGATGTAGTGCGACAGGTAGTGCACGTCGTGTATGGCACAGTCATCGCCAATATCGCACGAGTGTATGTTCGAGTTGGTGATGCCCACCGGCAATCGCAGGTCGTGATACTGCAGAGCTCCGCTGCTCACACGGCCAATACGTACTGTGCCGTAGAATTTATTGTCTCTCACCATACGTGGCTCAAACTCGTCGGTTACCCACACCGTATCCCACGATGTGGCCGAGTTGCCGCTCTTCACCAGTCGCTCTATCTCATCGCTGCGCAGGTGTCGCCATCCGTTTCTTGGCTTATGTGCCTGACGGTTGCGTATGTGGTACTTGTCTTTTCCTGCGGGGATATATTTAGGGTCAATCCAGCCGTCGTAGAGGGCTTCGGTGGGTAGTAGGGTTACTCGTTCCATTATAACTATAGTTTAGGGGGTGATGTCTTTTGTGTTGAATGAAGGGTACTCTTATGGATAAAAACGTAAAATTATATAACATATTGTAATATCTCAAGGTTTTCAATAGAAAAGAAAAGGAGAGAGGTTTGGCAAAACCTCTCTCCTTATTATTGATATCAGTTTGTGCTGACGCTTACAAGTTGTCCTTCTCGATGTCCTTGAAGTAGTTTACGGTACCTACCTTGAGCTCTACGGTAGCAGCATCGTCACATACGATGATGCCGTGGGGATGGAGCTGCAGTACGCTGATGGTCCACATCTGGGTGATGCTACCCTCTACTGCGTGGTACAGTGCCTGTGCCTTGTTGTGTCCGTTGGCGAGAATGAGTACCTCCTTGGCATCCATTACAGTGCCTACACCTACGGTGACAGCTGTCTTGGGAACTTTGTTCACGTCGTTGTCAAAGAATCGTGAGTTGGCGATGATGGTATCGGTGGTCAAGGTCTTCTGACGGGTGCGTGAGGTGAGTGATGAACCCGGTTCGTTGAAGGCGATGTGACCGTCGGGACCGATACCTCCCATGAAGAGGTGGATGCCACCATACGATTTGATCTTTTCTTCATAACGGGCACACTCGGCATCGAGGTCTTCGGCATTGCCGTTGAGGATGTTCACGTTCTCCTTTTTCACGTCGACGTGACTGAAAAAGTTGTTCCACATGAATGAGTGGTAGCTTTCGGGGTGTTCCTCGGGAAGGCCTACATATTCATCCATGTTGAAGGTTACTACATTCTGGAAACTTACCTTGCCCTCTTTGTGGAGGCGGATTAGCTCCTTGTAGGTGCCTAACGGTGTGCCACCTGTGGGGAGGCCCAATACGAAGGGTTTCTCGGCTGTGGGGCCGAACTCATTGATACGCTTCACGATGTGTGATGCTGCCCATACAGCCATCTGCTGTGGGTTGGGTTGGATAATCAGGCGCATAATTCTTTTTGTTTAGATATGGTTGATTAGATTTTAAGGTCCTTAATCTTCAGGGGTCTCTTGGGTGTCTGAGTCCGAAGTGTCTGACTTGGATGTGATAACTGGCTCCTTCTCCTTCAGTGCCTTCATGATTTTGGCTTCGAGCTCTTCGGCCAGTTCAGGATTGTCGGCTATGAGCTGCTTGGTGGCATCGCGGCCTTGGGCAAGCTTGGTGCCTTCGTATGAGAACCATGAACCGGACTTCTTGATGATTCCGAAGTCTACACCGAGGTCGATGATCTCGCCTGTCTTGGAGATACCCTCGCCGAACATGATGTCGAATTCAGCTTTGCGGAAGGGGGGCGCTACCTTGTTCTTGACAATCTTGACCTTCACTTGGTTTCCTATGGCCTCGTCACCGTCCTTGATGGGCGAGCCCGACTTGCGGATGTCGATACGGACTGATGCGTAGAACTTGAGTGCGTTACCGCCTGTGGTGGTCTCGGGGTTACCGAACATCACGCCTATCTTCTCGCGCAGTTGGTTGATGAAGATACAGGTGGTGTTGGTCTTGGCTATGGTGGCTGTGAGCTTGCGCAGTGCCTGACTCATGAGGCGTGCTTGGAGGCCTACCTTATTATCGCCCATGTCGCCTTCAATCTCGGCTTTGGGGGTGAGGGCGGCTACGGAGTCTACCACCACGAGGTCTACCGCTGCTGAGGATATGAGCTGCTCGGCGATAGCCAGTGCCTGCTCGCCATTGTCAGGTTGGGCAATGAGCAGGTTGTTGACATCTACTCCGAGTTTCTGTGCATAAAAACGGTCGAAGGCGTGTTCGGCATCGATGATGGCTGCTATGCCCCCATTTTTCTGTGCCTCGGCAATGGCATGGATGGCCAAGGTGGTCTTACCTGATGACTCGGGACCATATATCTCTACTACACGGCCACGTGGGTAGCCGCCTACGCCAAGGGCAGCGTTGAGGCTGATGGAGCCGGTGGGGATGACCTCAATCTCTTGTATGCTGTCATCACCCAGCTTCATGATGGCACCCTTGCCGAAGTCCTTCTCTATCTTGGCCATGGCAGCCTGTAGGGCTTTCAGTTTGTTCGCGGGGTCGTCGGTCATTATCTCTACTTTTTCTTTCTTTGCCATATTGTTTCTTATTGTTGCTTTTTACAGTTTTGTTTCTCGGAGTTCAAAGGTACAACTATTTTCCGAAATGTACACTATTGGCAGATGAAAAAGTTTTTTTCTGCCATCATGTCATAAGTTGTGACAGATGTTTTCTTATTCTTAAACTTAAATTTCCGATTTTTTCTTGTGGCACAGCATTTGTCATATATTCAGCGTAAGCCTCGTGGGCATAAAAAAGATTAACCGCCCGAACAAAGGCTTACGGAAACAAGTTTTGAGTATTAACAATTAAAAACGTATAAGAAAATGGGAAAGATTATTGGTATTGACTTAGGAACAACCAACTCATGTGTTGCCGTATTCGAGGGCAACGAACCTGTAGTAATCGCCAACAGCGAAGGCAAGCGCACTACTCCTTCGGTAGTAGCATTCGTTGATGGTGGCGAGCGCAAGGTGGGCGACCCTGCCAAGCGTCAGGCTATCACCAACCCCAAGCGCACCATCTACTCTATCAAGCGTTTCATGGGTGAGACGTGGGATCAGGTGCAGAAAGAGGTATCGCGCGTACCTTACCCTGTAGTACGTGGCGACAACAACCTCCCTCTCGTGGACATTGACGGTCACAAGTACACTCCGCAGGAAATCTCTGCTATGATCCTGCAGAAGATGAAGAAGACCGCTGAGGACTACCTCGGTCAGGAGGTGACAGAGGCCGTTATCACCGTGCCCGCCTACTTCTCTGATTCACAGCGTCAGGCAACCAAGGAGGCTGGTCAGATTGCCGGTTTGGAGGTGAAGCGTATCGTGAACGAGCCTACTGCTGCCGCTCTGGCCTACGGTATCGACAAGGCCAACAAGGATATGAAGATTGCCGTATTCGACCTTGGTGGCGGTACGTTTGATATTTCTATCCTCGAGTTCGGTGGTGGCGTATTTGAGGTGCTCTCTACCAATGGCGATACTCACCTCGGTGGCGATGACTTCGACCAGGTAATCATCGACTGGCTGGTGCAGGAGTTCAAGAACGACGAAGGTGCCGATCTCACACAGGATCCTATGGCTCTGCAACGTCTCAAGGAGGCTGCCGAGAAAGCCAAGATAGAACTTTCTTCTTCAACTTCTACAGAGATTAACCTTCCTTATATCATGCCTGTGGCTGGTGTTCCCCGTCACTTGGTGAAGACCCTTACCCGTGCTAAGTTCGAGTCATTGGCTCATAACCTCATCCAGGCATGTGTCGAACCCTGCCGCAAGGCCATGGCCGATGCCAAGCTCAGCACAGCTGATATCGATGAGGTAATCCTCGTAGGTGGTTCAACCCGTATCCCTGCCGTACAGCAGATCGTGCAGGAGTACTTCGGCAAGGCTCCCTCAAAGGGGGTTAACCCCGATGAGGTAGTTGCCCTCGGAGCCTCTATCCAGGGTGCTGTACTCAACAAGGAGGGTGGCGTAGGCGACATTGTGCTGCTCGACGTTACTCCGCTGTCAATGGGTATCGAGACTATGGGTGGTGTGATGACTAAACTCATCGATGCCAACACTACCATCCCTTGCAAGAAGAGCGAGGTGTTCTCTACCGCAGCCGATAACCAGACCGAGGTGACCATCCACGTGCTTCAGGGTGAGCGTCCTATGGCTTCGCAGAACAAGTCGATTGGCCAGTTCAACCTCACCGGCATCGCTCCCGCCCGTCGTGGTGTGCCCCAGATCGAGGTGACCTTCGATATCGATGCCAACGGTATCCTCAAGGTATCGGCCAAGGATAAGGCTACCGGCAAGGAGCAGGCTATCCGCATCGAGGCTTCATCGGGTCTTAGCAAGGAGGAGATTGAACGTATGAAGGCAGAAGCTGAGGCTAATGCTGAGGCCGACCGCAAGGAGCGCGAGAAGGTGGACAAGCTCAATCAGGCCGACTCTATGATCTTCCAAACTGAGAACCAGCTCAAGGATCTTGGCGACAAGATTCCTGCTGACAAGAAGGCTCCCATCGAGGCTGCTTTGCAGAAACTCAAAGATGCTCACAAGGCACAGGATCTTGCAGGTTGCGATGCTGCCATGAACGAGCTCAACACTGCCTTCCAGGCTGCCAGTGCCGAGATGTATGCACAGACAGGTGGTCAGGCAGGTCCTCAGCCCGGCGCCGATGCAGGCCAACAGGGTAGCACCAATCAGGGTGACAATATCCAGGATGCCGACTTCGAGGAGGTAAAATAACACAAACTGAAAGGTGAAAGATGAAAGATGAAAGTTGCCATCCAAAGGTGATTTTCATCTTTCGTTTTTTCATTTCCTAAAACGGACAATGGCCGGTTCTTCCACTTTCATCTTTTCACTTTCCACTTTCATCTTTTCACTTTCCACTCAAATGAATCCTACTCTTCTCCGCTGGTTCTCTCCCTTAGGCATTACTGCCGATAGCCGCACGTGGCTCTACTGGCTCATCGCTTTGGCCGCCATAGCCCTCGTTGTGTTTGTTGCCGATGTCGTGTGTCGTCGTCTCGTCCTCCCCTTGGTGAAGAAACTCATCCGCGCCACTCGCGTTGCTTGGGATGATATCCTGCTCAACGACACCCTCCTCAAGGATCTCAGCCGACTGGTGCCTCCCATCCTCATTGCCGTGCTCATGCCCTTTGCTTTCTCGCACGGCCACCCCACACTCGAACTGCTGCTCAAGGTCAATCTCATCTACCTCATTGCCATCATAGCCAAGTTGCTGTGTACTTTCCTTTCGGCTCTGTACGACCTCTCCAGCCATCAGGATCGTCTCAAGAACCACCCCATCAAGGGTATCTATCAGATGCTCAAGATTGTAGTCATCTGTGTGGCTCTCATCATCGTGGTCAGTATCCTCATAGACAAGAATCCCGGCTACATACTAACCGCCTTAGGTGCCTCGGCTGCTGTGCTCATGCTTGTGTTCAAGGACACCATCATGGGACTCGTGGCAGGCGTGCAGCTCTCGGCCAACGACATGCTGCGTCCGGGCGACTGGATTTCCATGCCCAAGTATGGGGCCGACGGCGATGTAGAGGAGGTGACGCTCACCACCGTCAAGGTGCGCAACTGGGACAAGACCATCACCACCATACCGCCCTATGTCCTTGTGAGCGACTCGTTTCAGAACTGGCGCGGCATGAAGGAGAGTGGCGGCCGTCGTGTCAAGCGATCCGTATATATTGATATGCGCTCCATCTCATTCTGCAGTGAGGAGCAGATGGCCGACTTTGAACGTCGTGGATGGCTCGAAGGCGTTGAGCGTGAAGACAAGTTCGTGGTCAACCTCCACGTCTTCCGCAACTACTTGGAGGATTATCTTCGCCACCATCCGCGTGTCAACAGCGGGATGACCATTATGGTGCGCCAGCTACAGCCCACAGCACAGGGTCTTCCCTTGGAACTCTATTTCTTCTCCGACGGTACCGACTGGATACCCTACGAGCACCTGCAGAGCGAGATTTTCGAACATGTGTTTGCCGTGATGCCTACCTTCGGCCTCCGTGTCTTCCAGTCGCCCATGGGTATCGACTTCAGCGGTCATGAGGAACTCGCTTTGTGATGAAGCAATGAAATAAAAACAGGTTCACTGCTTGCTTATTGGCGAATATAGGTTACCTTTGCATGCGCATAGCTTGTAGAGTCAGGACTGGCTTGCCCAAAAGAAGAAATGGAATGATATGAAAAAAGTTGCGATACAAGGATTTGAAGGGTCGTACCACGATATTGCTACAAGGCTCTTCTTCAAGGATGAAGATACCGAACTGATTTGTTGCGAGACTTTTGGTGAGGTGTTCGAGGCGATGGCTGCCGACAGCGATGTTGTGGCATTGGTGGCTATCGAGAACACGATTGCTGGTAGCTTGCTCCACAACTATGAGTTGCTTCGCGAGAGTGGGGTAGTGATTGTAGGCGAACAGAAGTTGCGTATTGCCCATTGTATTTGCTGCTTGCCCGATGAGGACTGGGCCGACCTTCATGAGGTGCACTCACATCCCGTGGCATTGGCACAGTGCGAGGCTTTCTTGCAGCGTCATCCCGAGCTGAAGGCAGTGCAAGCCGAAGATACGGCTCTCAGTGCCAAGGAGATTATGGAGAAGCAGCTGCGAGGACATGCCGCTATCTGTTCGGTTCATGCGGCCAATCTTTATGGTATGCGCATTTTGCAGGAGAATATCGAGACCAACAAGCACAACTTTACCCGCTTTCTGGTAGTGGCCAACCGCTGGCGCACCGATGACTTGTGCGTGGAGTCGGTAAGTCGCCAGGCCGACAAGGCCAATATCGTGTTTTCGCTACCGCATGAGGAGGGTAGCCTGTCGGCGATATTGTCTATCTTCACCTTCTATCGTATCAATCTGACCAAGATTCAGTCGCTTCCCATCATCGGACGCGAGTGGGAGTATATGTTCTACGTGGATGTGACGTTCAACAATTACACCCGTTTCCGACAGAGTATCGATGCCGTGCGTCCGCTCACCAGGGAGATAACCATATTGGGTGAATACAAGGCTTTTGAGAGCAACCGATAGGGCGCGCTGCCTTCACCTTACCATTTCGGATATATGCGCAGGATGACCTGCTGCGAGTTGTCGAGTGCGCCCTCGGTATAGTGGAGCGAGGCGGCGGCATAGCACTGTACGCCCTTGCGGTTGAGCAGGTAGAAACAGATGTCGGTGCGGTTGTAGAGGCTGCTGCGGTAGTAGGGGTCGCCGCGGTGTAGCTGTGCGCCGTAGGTGTCGTAGTGGGTAAACTGCCGGTTTCCGGCATACAGGCGGTCGCGCACCTCGAAGCGCCACTTGCGCAGCCTCACGTCGCCGAGGAATCCCATGGGCGAGTGCCACTGCATGTCGGTGCGGTCGCGGTTGAGCGAGAGCATCAGGCCTGCCTCTATGGCGAAGGCGTCGATCCAGCCGGGGCCGCTCTTCTCGAATCCCACGTGAGGGTTCAGCATCAGCTTGTCGTATACCTTGAGTCCGTTGGCGGGGCGGGGCACCGAGAAGTGCATCAGCTGTGCGTTCCATCCCGCATAGTAGCCCTTGTGACCGAAGCGTCCGTCGCTGACGATCTCGAATATCTCGCGCTCGCCTGTGCCCTGCTTGTTGAGCCAGTTGCAGTACACCTCGGCATAGCCGTGGCTGGCGGTATATTGCAGCAGTGCACCGTGTAGGGTGGGGGTGTAGTAGCGTATGGAGTCGTAGACGAAAATGTCGGGCAGCTCGCGACGCAGCAGGCGGCGGGGGAACGAGCCGAAGGCACCCGCGAAGTGTCCCTCCTCGTAGCTGTAGTAGAAGGTGATGTCTTCCATCGTCAGTCCGCCCGCTCCGAAGTCCTTGATGCCATGCACGCCCGCCATGATGGTGTGGGCACCGAACTGCACTCCGCCCTCCACACTGAGCATGGAGCCGAAGAGGGTCTGCGAGCGCTGATAGGGAGTGCGCACTTCGCGGTTGTCGAAGAAGCTCTGGTCGTAGATCTCAAACATGAGGTCGGGCTTCTCCTGCTTCTCCTCTGTCTCCTGAGCCATAGTGCCGAGGCTGCAGAGCGATACGAGCAGCACGGCGAGTGATTTCATATTCTTTAACATACGGCAAATGTAGTACATATATTTCATATCCTTGCCTTAGGATGACGATTTTTTGACAAGAATATTGCCTGTGCCGTGAAAAAAGCCTATATTTGTTGCTTGGAAAGGATTAACGACGAACGATTAACGATAAACGATAAACGATGAGTGATTAACGGGTTGCAGGTTATGGGGACTCTAAACCCCAAACTCTAAACTCTAAACACTAAACAAAAATATGATGACCCCGAAAGAAATTATAGCCCAGCTGCGTCAGATGATGCATGCCGAGGGATGGGATGCCATTGTCATCTCAGGAACCGATCCCCACAGTAGCGAATACCTGCCCAAGCGCTGGCAGGCCCGCAAGTATGTATCAGGATTTACCGGCTCGTACGGTACCGTAGTGGTCACCCACGACCATGCCGGCCTGTGGACGGACACGCGCTACTTCATACAGGCCGTGGCCCAGCTCGAAGGTACCGGCATGGAGTTGCACAAGCTGCGCGTGCCCGATGCCGTAGACTTCCCCGAATGGCTTGCCCGGCACCTCGGCGAGGGCGCTACGGTGTGTGTCGATGGTCTCTGCATGCCCCTCGCCACGGTTGAACACATGCAGACGCTGTTTGCACCGAAAAGTATCCAGGTGGTGAGCCGTCCCGACTTCATCGATGCCCTCTGGCCCGACCGCCCCGCACTGCCCGATGCTCCTGCCTTTGAACTCGGCGTAGAGTATACCGGCCGCTCGCGTGCCGACAAGCTTGCTTGGCTGCGCCAGGCCATTGCCGAGAAGGGCTGTGGCTCTATCCTCCTGAGCAGTCTCGACGAGATAGCCTGGATGCTCAACATACGCAGCCGCGACATTGCCCATACGCCCGTGGTGATTGCTTACCTGTGGCTCGATGCACAGAAAGCCGTGCTGTACACCACCGAGAGCAAGTTTGGCGACGAGCTGCGCGCTGCCCTCGCTGCCGATGGTGTGGAGCTGGCACCCTATGCCGATGTGGTGCAGAGCATCGCCGCATGGCCCACCGACACACCTATATATATTGATGGCGGCATGCTCAACTATGCCCTCTACGAGAAGGTCGTTGAACACTATGGCTCGGCCGTGGTCAACGCCACCTCGCCCGTGAAGCTCGAAAAGGCTCTCAAGAACGAGACCGAAATAGCCGGATTCCGCCGTGCCTACCACAAGGATGGCGTGGCTCAGACCCGCTTCTTCTACTGGCTCGAACAGGCCATGCAGCGTGGCGAGCGCATCACCGAGATAGACGCTTCGGACAAGCTCATCAGCCTCCGCCGCGAGATGGAGGGATACCTCGACGAGAGCTTCGCACCCATCTCGGCCTATGGCCAGAATGCTGCCCTGCCTCACTACTCGGCCACACCGGAGAAGTGCAGTGTGCTGGAGCCGCGCGGCCTCTACCTGATTGACTCGGGTGCCCACTACCTCGACGGCTCTACCGACATTACGCGCACCGTACCTTTGGGCCCGCTCACCGATGATGAGGCTGCCGACTACACCTGCGTGCTGCAGGGCATGATAGCCCTCTCGCTCGCCTCGTTCCCCCGTGGCACACGTGGTGCCAACCTCGATGTCCTGGCACGCATGCCGCTGTGGAAGTACTGCCGCAACTACGGCCACGGCACCGGTCACGGAGTGGGCCACGTGCTCTGCGTGCATGAGGGACCGCAAGACCTGCGCCAGAACCTCTACGACCAGCCCATGCTGCCCGGCATGATCACCTCGTGTGAGCCCGGCATGTACTGCGAAGGCCACTACGGCATACGCCACGAGAATATGTTGCTGTGCTATGAGGAGGAGCAGAACGAGTATGGCGACTGGCTGGCCTTCATGACGCTCACCTGCACCTATATCGACACCACCCCGCTCGTGGAGGAGCTGCTCACCGATGAGGAGAAGATGTTTATCGACTGCTTCAACAGCAGCGTCTATGAGGCCCTCGCTCCCGACCTCTCACCCGAGGAGGCTGCGTGGCTCAAGTCGAAAACCATAGACCGCCTGTTCGAGCCGGAGGAGGCGGAATAATGGCACGCTGATGACGCTGATGGCACGCTGATGACCGCGGATTTTTCTTTTGATCACGGATTATACGGAACACGCGGATCTTCACTGGTAATAATTAAATTCGTAGAATCCGTGTCATCCGTGATGGCATTTTTAACCTTGCTTACACCTCATAGCTCACAGCTCAAAGCCCCTCCCCAAAGGTCTTATTTTTTATCGTCACTGATGACCGGGCTTGGTCATCAGTGATGACAAGCGTTGGTCGTCAGTGATGACCGAAATTAGGCATCACTTACGCTTCGGTTTATCGTAAGTTAAGACTTCGGCTTATCGCAAGTTAAGGCTGCACCTGCGGCAACCTTCCCGAGCACCTGCTCCAATGCCGTGCCGCACCTGCGGCAACAGGCGGGCACGCCTGTGACAATATGTTTTTTCTGCACGACATATTTTATATCCCAAGGTTTGGT
>Ga0233360_1000056_pt1 | contig 31372 bp, 33 predicted proteins | sample ElkDunMinimDraft_20_FD_180671 | JGI IMG/M metagenome (GOLD analysis project Ga0233360, IMG submission 180671) | Fecal eukaryotic communites from dung pellets of Tule Elk in California, USA - Elk Dung A0 | ecosystem: Host-associated > Mammals > Digestive system > Large intestine > Fecal | place...
TAAAAACTATTTTTGGAATAATCTCATAATCCGCTAAGAATAAAAAGTTTATGCGGAAAGTTCAAGAACGAGGTAATGAGTTGGCAACCGTTCTGATTTCTACATACTTGCATAATTTGCATTGATGTACAACTCATCTTGGAGCAAAGGTACAACTTTTTTATGAACGAGCAAAAAGGTGGCGCATTTTTCATTATTGCTGGGTAGTATTTGAAATTAGTCTATCATCAATCTGCGATATTATGAGTTTTCCGATTCCGTCATTCGCCCCTTTCCTCTGCTCGTCTGCGAAGGTAGTACAATAGCCCTTGAAAGTTGAAAGGTCGGGCGGCAAGCCGTTTCGGACTGAATCTTCCTCCTGCGGAGAGTATTCAGCCCGAAAACCTTTCCCCTTTCAATGTCTGTACTCAGGAATGCAGACGGCAACGGAAATGAACGACTGACGAAAATGTAGAAAAAGATAAACAGACAGCATACAAACGGGTTCTTACATTGATAACCCATTTGTATGCTGTTCTCGTTTCTATCCATAGGGGCACTATTATTTTGCATCAGATGAATATAGGGCAAGCGGTAAATTTCACTCCCTCCAAAAATATAGAGAGGTTTATCCGCTACGATTCATCAAGTGCTTGCCGTTGTACTCCCGTTTCAATGCCTGCTCAATCTCACTTCGCTTGTACAGGACTTTGCCACCGAGTACATAGTAAGGCAATGTGCCATTACTGCGGTATTCACTTAATGTCCTTCGGCTCACTTTAAGCATATATGCCACCTCCTTGTCGCATAGATACTCATCATCGTTCTGTATGGTTGCCCCGTCTTTTGGCATACTATCGAGAATCTCCGATAGTTGGTCGATACTCTCGTGAATGGACTGCATCCACGCATCGTCTTTGGTTCGCATCTCTTGATACATATTCTAATTGGTTTTAGTGTTATACATTGATTAGATTTCTCTACCTTTCCACTTGGCTTCTTTTCGTCTGTCCTCTACTTTAGTGATGATGCTCTCCACATCTTCGGGTAGGTAGTAGGTGCGGTTCCCGATTTTGGTGTAGGCAAGCGTGCCGTTATCACGCAAGGTCTGCAATGTACGCTTGCTTATCTTCAACCTCTGACAAACATCCTGATGATCGAGCCAATTGTTTGTCTTTTTCTTCCCGCTCTTGACAATGGGTGAGTTTGATACTCGCAGAATGAACTGCTCAATCTTCGTGGCAAATTCCTCGAATGCCTTTCGCTCAAAAATGATTAAATCCATACTTCTTTGTTTTATCTTATTTCACTTCTTTTTCTTGTTCGCACTGCTAAATAAGGAAGAGATTTTCATACTTCAATGGCACTGACCATAGGTGTCATTCCTTGTCATATCGTTTCATCATAGACACGATAAACAGCCATTGAAATAGGCTCTTTCTTCATATGCAATTTCGTTTTGTAGGTGCGAAGTAATAGATAAGTTATCACACCTCAATCATACGGTGAGCCTGTTGCAGTATTTGGCACAGTTCGTGGCACTTTTAGATATTTATCGGCTATTCAAATCCGCCCTTGTTAGCATACAAAACATTGTAATCTGTATTATATAAGAATATCCCCAAGCGACTGACCGTCTCGGATTTTGTCAGCTGCATTGTTGTTTGTCAGACCGATGTCTATCCGTCTGACAAACTTCTGCTCCGAACAGCCGAAACGGATAGTCGCTAATTCTATGATAGCAGTATAGCGGATAGACCAACTCCCGATGTTTCGGCAGTCCGTCTATCCGCAACCGTATTTAAGTCCTTAATTCCCTCAATTAAGCATTTCGCTCCAATCCCTCATTACCCGTTCAACTTGGGAAGAATCGTGAAGGTAGAACGCCTCTTCTATTACCTTAAAAAGCAATACAATTCATAATTGCCTACATAGACCTAATTAGTTGTGGTAGAAATGTATGCACATTTTCTTTGCAGCAGATAATCGGTCATAATTGTGCACAAAGACCATATGTTGAAATTTCAAAAGAAATAAGAAAATGAAAAGAAAATTAGTTGAACTGACACAAGAGCAATGTCAGGAAGTCATTGAAAAAATGGCTGAAAGGTCATTTTACAAGAGTGGTACGGGTAAAGTACATAATGCAGATGAATTGCAAACAGAGGAATCCACAGGTTCGTCCATTGATGACATTCTGCCAGAGCCTCTACCATCGGTAGCTGAACAAGCCCAAACGGAAGTACTACCTTCCATTGCAGAGGTAACAGATGAAGTTCCACCTACCGATGTAGTAGAGGAACAGCCACCAGCCCCGCCTATCCAACGCAGAGTAAGCAGCAAGCAACGCAAGCTCTCGTTGGAGGAGTACCGCAACACCTTTATGCGACCTTACAAGATTGAAGACCGAAAGCCGGTATTCATCAGTGGTAAGTTACGAAAGATGCTCGATAAGTTCGCCTGCAAAATCGGTGAGGATAGAATGAGTATGTCGGGATTATTGGAGAACATCGTCCGACATCACATCGAACTCTATTCAGAAGATTTCGAGCATTGGAAAGGAATGTAGTCAATGGTTGGTTTGCTTGCCCAATTGCCCACTTGTTTGTGATGTATCACCAGAACTTGGCAATAACGGCAGGTAAATTCCAAAAGAAATCAAGGAGTATGGGTACAAGTTTTCAGCCCTTAATTCAATCAAATTAAGAACAATTCCAACGGTATTTCATTTTGAGGCACTCAAAATTGATTGACCTTCGGTTAGTAGGGAAGCAAGTTTATGTTTTGGGCAGACCAAAACCACTTGCTTCCACTCCCGAAGGTCGCTGAAGAGGGCATCCCGTTGGTCTATCAAGTAAACAATGTATGTATCATTTTCTAAATCAGTAATCGTATGAAACGAAGTATCAATAATAAGACGCCCAATAAGGGAGGACGACCCATGAAGAAGTTGTCCGAAAAACGCAAGTACCGCATAACGGTAAAGATGGCAACCGAAGAGTACTATGCAATGAAACTGAAAGCCAAAAACGCAGGGGTATCGGCAAGTGAGATTGTGCGAATGGCTATCCGTGATTCTCATATTAGGGCACGACTTACCACCGAACAAGCGGACTATATCCGTAAACTATGCGGTATGGCAAACAATCTCAATCAGCTCACTCGCAAGGCTCATCGCGAAGGTGTAAGGCTGCATTACGGGCAATGCCAACACCTGCTGCTTTCATTGGAAAACATTATAGACCATATCAGCCTATGATGGCAAAGATTGTAAAAGGCTCTGGAGCCAGAGGAATTGTTGATTATATCCTCGATAAGAAGAAACAAGCCACGCTCATAGATTGTCAAGGGGTACTGTTCAATGATAATAGCACGATAGCCAAAAGTTTTATTGCTCAATCGAGGCTTAATCCACGAGTGGATAAGTTCATCGGACATATTTCACTCAGCTTCTCGAAGCAGGATTTGCCACGCTTAACGGATGAACTTATGATACAGATAAGCCGAGAATATATGGAGAAAATGGGTATTCGTGATACGCAATACATCATCGGACGGCACTATGACAAGGAGCATCCACACGTTCATATTGCCTTTAATCGAGCAGATAATAACGGCAGAACCATCAGCGACAGGAATGATCGTTACCGCAGTGAACGCATCTGCAAAGAGCTGACACGCAAATACGGACTATACTTCGCAAATGGCAAGGAACAAGTAAAAACGCACCGACTGAAAGAGCCTGACAAAACTCGTTACGAGATATGCCAAGTTCTCAAACGGGAAGTTGCAAGATGTTCGGATTGGACCACACTGCTGAAGCGCTTGAAAGCCGAAGGAATAGATGTTCGCTTCAAGTATAAGGGTAATACTAATGAGGTGCAAGGCATAATCTTTACCAAGAATGGCTACCACTTCAACGGCTCGAAGATAGACCGCAGTTTCAGTTATTCAAAGATTGATAAGGCGCTGAATAGTTACAATCAAGCGGAATATCAGCGACAATATGAGCCACATCATATGCAGATAAGCCATTTCGAGAATAAAGAATCGGATCTTATCAATGGTGCATTAGGCTTGTTGGACTTCACATCTTCTCCCGATGCAGATAGTCAGGAAGAAGCTGATTTCCGCCGCTTGATGCAGCAGAAACCTAAGAAAAAGAGAACAAGAGGATTCAAACTCTAATCATTAACCATTAAAACAAAAATTGCTATGCAGGAAAATAACTCAATTATTATTGCAATGTTGGAAGAGTTGCTGACAATCAGCAAGAGCCAACAAGCAGGACAGACAGTAAATGCCAATGTAGATTTGACTCCGATTAAGGAGCTAATCGAGAATGGCAATCGAGAAAACAAAGAGTATTATGATGCTAAATCCACAAAGTTTTCAGGAGCAGTAGTCAATGAACTATCCAAGATAAACAAGCGAATGGATGGTATCAGTGAGCGAGAGCAACCCGACTTTGAGGGTGTGAAACAACAGCTTGCAGAGGCTATCGACAAGATGGACGAGGTAAAGGTAAAGCACAACATTGACGAGAAACGACACTCGTTTGCCCTTTATACAAAGGAATCTTGGATTCTCCTATCAATAATTGTCTTCCTTATGGCAGCAGGAGTATCAGCTGTGTATCACTTGTCAAGACCGAATGTTCAGAGGGATAATGATGCACTCAAATACCGCTACATCAAAATGAAGGGCGATGCTTCGGCTGAACAGATAGCCACATTGGAGGACATCTTTGAGTTCAACCGAGATAACCAGAAGATTGAGCAGATGCGTGAAGATGTGGAGACCTACGAAGAGGCTGTTCGCAAACAAGCAGCTCTCGCTGAGCAAGCGAGGCTCAAAGAGCAAGCGGCAAAGGAACAAGAGAGCAAAGCCAAGTCAATCAAGGACAAGCAACAGCCAAAGGATAATCCAAACAAAAAATCAAAACCATGAGCCTATGGCAAGTATTAAGGTAAAGTTTCGACCCTCGACAAATGAAAACAGGGAGGGAACAATCTATTATCAAATCATTCAGAATCGTGTAATCCGTCAGTTAAAGACGGATTACCGACTCTTTATGCACGAGTGGAACGAGGTTGAAAGTTCAATAATCATCACCAATAGCAGCCGACAAAACTATCTTACATCCATTGAGGAACGTGTGGATTGGGATATTAAGCGACTACAATCCATCATCAACCAATTAGAGAATAAGCGAGTAAAGTACACTGCCGATGATATTATTGCTACATTCCAAAAGCAATCCAATGAGCAATCGTTGTTCAACTTTATGCAGGGTGTTATTGCTCAGTTGCAACAGATGGGTAAGCAACGCACATCAGAAACCTATCGTTGTACGCTCAAAAGTTTTATGCAGTTCCGAGAGGATAAGGATTTGTTATTAGAGGAGATTGACTCAGATTTAATGTTGATGTATGAAGCTTATTTACGAGGTCGAGGACTAACCAAGAACAGCACTTCGTTCTATATGCGAATACTCCGAGCTGTCTATAATCGTGCAGTCGAAAAGGATTTGACCACCAATCGTAACCCTTTCAAACACGTTTATACAGGCATAGATAAAACTATTAAGCGAGCCATTCCATTAAAGGCAATCAAGCAGATTAAGAACCTCGACTTATCATTGCAACCGTCATTAGACTTTGCAAGGGATATGTTTCTCTTCTCATTCTACACTCGTGGGATGTCTTTTATCGATATGGCATATCTCAAGAAGAAGGACCTATCGAATGGCATACTATCATACCGCAGACGCAAGACCGGGCAACAACTTTTCATCCGTTGGGAAAAGTGTATGCAGGAGATAGTGGAAAAGTACGATAATCCGCAGTCGGAGTTTCTATTACCGATAATAAGGCGTGCAGATAAAGAAAATAGATTGCAATATCAAAGCGCTTTGAGATTTGTGAATAATTACCTTAAATCAATCGCTGCACTCTTAGATGTTGGGATTGCGATTTCTATGTACACAGCAAGGCATTCGTGGGCAAGCATTGCCAAGAGTAAGAACATACCTATCTCGGTTATCAGCGAAGGTATGGGGCACGACTCTGAAATGACAACACAAATCTATTTAGCATCATTGGATAATACCATAGTCGATAGAGCAAATGCTCAGATATTAAAGGAGCTGTAAGAAGACAGGGTGTTTAGCAAAAGAATGTATCTCTTTCAAAGAGACGGATTTACGGGTGCAAAATTAAGCAAAATATAGCAAACGAAAGAAAAAACTACCAAGAAAAAATCACGGTTACCACAAAAAATAGTTGTAATTGTTTAGCATAATGATTTCTCTTCAACATCTAATATTTTGATACTCAACCATTATCTAAAACAATCCGTCTCTTTGAAAGAGACAGAGTAATATTCAGTTAACAAGGGCATAATATGGATAAAGCAAAAGGTAATTTTTCTTTATGGGAAGATGAACATTCTGGACGTCGTAGAATTTGTATGCTTATGATAACACATGCTTGTAACCTGAATTGTAGTTATTGCTATGAATCTCATAAGAGAAATAGTTATATGACAACAGAACAGGCAAAACAGATTATTATCAATGAAGCAGAAATGGTTGCTAACTCCTCTGAATATGATGAATTGCAAATTGATTTTATGGGTGGAGAGCCTTTAATGAATTTTACATTGATTAAAAACATTGTTGAATGGTTGGAAACTGATGTTATTTCTGTACCATGGATTTGTTTTGCAACGACAAATGCGACTCTACTTGATGATAAAAGAAAAGAATGGTTTAAAGAACATTCAACATCTATTTCATTAGGTGCTAGTTATGATGGAACAGGAAATATGCAAAGTAAAAATAGAGGCACTGATAAATACAGAATAGATTTAGATTTCTTTCATGAAACTTGGCCTTTTGAGAGTTTTCAGATGACGATTTCTAAAGATACACTTCCGAATTTAGCGGAGGGCGTATTATTTGTCCAACGAAAAGGGTATGAACTCAATGCAGCATTGGCACAAGGTATAGAATGGACTATTGAGGATGCAAAGTTATATAGAGAACAATTATCTATTTTAAAAGATACATATTTAAAAGATTTATCATTAACGCCATTAAACCGTCTTACCCGATTTGTTGATGTATTCGATGACCCACCTTCAGAGAAAAAACAAATTCACGGCTGTGGAAGTGGGCATAACATGGTTACATATGATATTAATGGTAAAATTTACGGGTGCCATATGTTTTCAACTGTAGTATTAGGAGATAATGCAATTGGTACCAATGACATAGATTGGGATGATCCAAATCTTATGGTTGACAGTTATTGCGAGTCTTGTGTATTACGACGATTCTGCCCAACATGTCCTGGATTTAATTATAGATACAGAGGTTCTTTAGCAAAAAGAGATAAGCGTTGGTGCTCATTGGTTTTGGCAGAAGCTATCACTGCATGCGAATTTCAGATTGAGCGCATAGCAATGATTGATAATTTATCTGAGAAAGATGCAGAACATGCACAGACTGCAATAAAGGCATATCACATATTAAAACACTTTGACTTGGAAACTAGCCAAAGTCCATATGTATTGTAGGATATACATACAAAAAAGGCGTAAGCCCTATATATTAATTTATTGTTTAACATTTAATTAAGGAGGATTTCATATGAAAATGAATCTTGAAGCCCTTAAGGCACTAGAACAAAAACTTGCTGAATATAGCAATGTTAATGGTGCTATTGCTGAGCATATGGCTCAGAACTCAAACACCTGTACTGACTGTTACAAGACAGGAGGTGGTGGTTGCAAGGGTACTTGTCGCGGTACTTGCGTAAGCAAATGCAAGGCTACAAGCAGCAAGTACTAATGATTAGTTTGTTTGCTTAAGAGTGTAACATATTCTTATCAAACAATGAACTAACTTGATGAGGGTGTGGCATTACCACACCCTCATGTGTTAAATTAATAGAAGAAATGGAACGAGTAAACAAATCATTATTACTTTTAATAAGTCATTCTTGCAATCTAAATTGCAAATATTGTTATGAGTGGTATAAAGATAATAGAATGATGACTTGGGAACAAGTCGTTAGTATTCTAGAAAAAGAGTTTTTAAATCAAACCGAAGTAATAGAGAGTGTTGATTTAATTGGTGGAGAACCATTGCTGAATTTTGAATTAATACCACGTATTAGTGAATGGGTATGGGCACATTCTCCTCAGACAAAAATATTTACAAGAACAAATGGAACATTGTTGGATGATGAAAAAAAAGTTTGGTTTATAAAAAATAAAGATAGATTCATTCTGGGGCTTAGTATGGACGGTATGCCAGATGTAAATTTTATAAATCGCGGAGTGAAAAATATCGACTATGATTTTTTTGTAAATAACTGGGCAGATAACCCCATAAAAATGACTTTCTTTCCCAGTAGCATACATCTATTAGCTGATTCTGCCATAATGTTATATGATAAAGGATATAAACTAACGGGAGGATTGGCTCAAGGTGTAAAATGGGACAGTAAGCACAGCAAAATATTAGATGAACAATTGTCAAGGTTAGTTGAATATTACATGATACACCCTTCCATAAATCCAATGGAGCCAATTTTTGATCTAAATTTCGAGAAAGCATTTTGGATTCCTGATGAAGATATAGAGGAAACGCCATGCTGGGAACAGGCTAATATACACTCGTATGATTGTGACGGTGAACTGTTACCATGTCATATGTTTTCTAAAATTGTACAAGGTGAGAAAAAGCGTGAACGGATACTTGAAGATATGAAATCTATTCATAACGAGTTGGTTTCAGAAAAGTGTATGAAATGTCCGATACGTTGGTGTTGTAAAAATTGTATGGCTATGAATTATCAACATACAGGGGATTTTGGGAATAATATAAACCTTGATTTTATGTGTGAAGCTCAAATGGTAGCGGCAACAGCTTCTGCTAAATTGATTGTTTTAAAAAGTATAGATAGAGATGGGATGTTTAATACTAATGAAGAATATGAAAGAGTAAACAATGCAATACGTTTCCTTAAGATGAGAAAGGAGGTTGACAATGGCTGATATTATAAGAATTTCTTTTATGGAGCAAATCAATGTCTCTACAGTGAGAACCTTTATTGAGGAATTAGAACGATGTAATACAGAAAATCCTGATTGTACTGATTTGTATATTACTATATCTTCTCCTGGTGGTGATGTTGAACTTGCTATAGAATTATATAATTTTATACGTTCACTTAATTGTAAAGTTACGACAATAAATCTATCTTATGTTAACTCCGCTGCAATTATTGTCTATTTATCAGGAGAAGAAAGATTGTGTTTCCCTGCATCATCATTCTTTGTTCACTCAATAACCAAGAGGATGAATAAAGATTATACAATCTCAGAATTATTAAGGGAAGTAAAGGAAATGAAAGCCAATACAGAAAAGGTTTCGTCTTTATTGGAATCTCAAACATTTAAAGACAAATCGTACTGGAAGAAAATGATGGGTCGAGGTGAGGTTATCGGTGCAGATAAAAGTATTCAACTTGGATTGGTTAACAGAATAATTGATTCTATATGAAAACAAAAATCGGATGGTTAATTAGTTTAACAAAAGGATATCGTAAGTTGGTATTTTATCCATTGATGTTAAATGTTTTATCAGTTTTTTTATCTATTGCATTTGTTGAACTAACAAAGATATTATTCGAAGGTGTTAACAATGATGTAAGATTCCTATCTTTTTGCATATCATTATTAGTGATTACAAAAGTATTAGAATTGTTTTGTGAACAACGAGAAATGTATTTGCGAGAAAAGGCTTGCGCAAAACTTGAAAACATATATACATTACGGCTCTTTGAAAATACTTTTAAAAGTGCCAGACATGAACTTCAAAATATCCATAGCGGAGACGAAATGAGTAGGTTAACTACGGATGTCTCTGTCATAGCACAATGTGTGACTTATACAATTCCAACTATTATTTATGCATCTGTTCAACTAATAGCCACATCTATCTATCTTCTGTTTGTTCAATCCTCCCTTACGGTTGCGATAATTTGTATTATGCCTATAATGATTTTATTGGGCAAACAATATACCAAAAAGATAGTTCCAATTTCTAGAGATATTAGGCTGGAAGATTCTAGTGTCAATGAATATATGCAAGAGCATCTTCAAAAGCATGAGATGCTAGTCTCTTTCGGAGTTACATCATTTATTGTTGATAAAGTAAGAGCGCTACAAGATAAATTATTCTCATCCATTAAGCAAAGAATTTTTTTAGATGTTGTTGCAGAATCTTTTGTGGATATAGGATTTGCGTTAGGTTATCTCGCTATAATAATCTGGGGAGTTTTTGGCATTCAGAATGAAACCTTTACTTACGCAATGCTCATTGTATTTATGCAGTTGGTTGGACAACTACAAAGACCTTTCATTTTTTTTAAAACACAATTTCCAGCTCTTATGAATTCCTATGCTTCTATAGAAAGATTACAAGAATTAGAAAATATGGAAAAAGAAGATGATACTTATAATGTTCATCTTGAAGGTACAGTTGGAGTTAAATTTCAGAATGTCTTTTTTAAATATCTCAAATCAGACAAATGGGTTTTGAATGATTTTACATTTGACTTTAAACCAGGAAGTATAACAGCACTAATAGGCGAAACAGGTATTGGAAAAAGTACAATCTTACGCCTAATCCTTGCATTCAATACTCCAAATAAAGGTTATGTTGGATTATATAATAGTCATAAAAATGTATCTGTCAATTCTAGTACACGGTGTAATTGTACATATGTTCCTCAAGGTAACACAATCCTAAGTGGAACAATTAGATATAATTTAAAGATTGGTAATTTACATGCAACAGATAGAGAAATAAACGAAGCGTTATATAATGCAGCAGCTGATTTTGTTTTGAATGACTTACCAAACGGGTTAGATACAGTTGTTGGAGAAAATGGATTGGGATTAAGCGAAGGTCAAGCTCAAAGAATAGCCATAGCACGGGGGTTACTACATAATGGACAATTATTATTACTGGATGAGCCTACTTCTGCGTTGGATGACATTACCGAAAAAATATTTCTTGATAGGTTACACAGCAAGAGGTCAAACAAAACAATAATCATTATATCACACAAAAAAGAAGTAGGTAATTATGTTGATAATACCTTGATGCTAGAATAGCCTTATTTAATAAATGGAATCCTAAAGAAGATAACTTTCTTCTACAATCAAAATCTAACAAAGTTATTTATGTTGAAGTATTTGACTATACTCTTGGATGATACAAGCATATCGTATTGCCATTACGAGAATATCAAAGAGGACTTTAAGCTCATAAGTCTTGCAGACTTAAAAGCAGGTATTATGTTTGCAATTAAAGAGAATCTTATTATTCAAATTGTACTACCCAATTATGAATTGCCACCAGAGTACAAAGAAGTAATTAATTCTGTGGAACATATTAGTATAATATCCTCTTTGTGTGAAGATGGCTCACTACATGCGGAGGCAGATATAGTAGTATTTGATGATTGGATAGGACTAGATTTATACAGTTTCAAAGGGGGTGTAATATATATGATACGTACATCTAAATATGATTTCTTTGAGCGTTACTTATTCTTACAACGACCGCTATCAATGGCTGCTAGAATGAATGTCATCTTAACAGACATTAAAACATTTAATAAAAACGATATCGAAAAGTATGAAAAAATATTAGCAGCATTATCGGAGAAAATTGAAAAACTTTGTTTGAAAGGTAAGTCGCCACAATTAAACCTTCTAACAAATCGCATTAGGCTTAAAGATATGAATAACTGCGATAAGGATATGGGAAATATAACTCTTGCACCCAATGGAAAGTTATATGTGTGTCCTGCATTTTATTTGGTCGATGATATTGAAACAAAGTTTTCAATTGGAGATTTAAAGTATGGATTAGATTTAGAAATATCACAACAATACAAGTTCTGTTCTACTCCACCATGTCAAAATTGCAATACATATCAACACATAAATTGTGCTTGGCTTAACAATAAATGAAAAATGATAAAGGCAAAACTGCAACAGACTGTCGCAGTTTTGCTATTCTGTGAATTGCTATCAACTATTTAAAGAACAAGGTGCATAAATATATCATGAGTACACTTTGACCCCATTATTATAATCGTCTATTGATAAGAATATGCGAATCTTTTTCTCTTTTCGCTGGCAAATACCCTCCAACACCTTTTGCCTTATTTTGCTTGCTTCATAAGTGTTCAACCGAAATGCAAGAGCAATGACCACTTCAAGATTGTAGAATGTAGCCCAACTTTTAGGGGTGGCTAAATCACATCGTTGGGTGCTTACAGGGTAAAGCGTTCCACTCTTGTATATCGCTTTTATAGCGGCTCGGAGTGTCGGGGCTACTACCCCGAACAACTCCACCAACTCCATTTCCGACATTCAAACATTACCGCTTGGGATATTCACTCTGCCACTTTCGTTGATACTTATAATTGCTCGTTCCATAGTTACATTGCTATTGAGATTTCACTAAACGATTGATTAAGCCTATTGCCGAACATCGTCAAATCCTTGTCTATTTTCTCTGTGGTAATCTTGGCATACTTCTGTGTCGTGGTAATGTTCGTGTGCCCCAATACTCGGCTTACACTTTCAATGGGAACACCCTTGCTGAGAGCAAGCGTTGCGAATCCATGACGGGAGCAGTGGAAAGACAAGCATAAAGAAAACGATTTCAGAATGGAATAAGGCGAACGTAAATGGTTGAGAAACAGCAAAAAGTGATTTTCTTTCTTAGTGTGTGCTGTGCAATAAACTACGGATTTGGGCAGGAGTTCGGTTACCAAACCGTTAGCATAGTTGTTACCGAATGGGTACTGCTAACGAAATAATTTGAAACAACATCACATTGCACTGATTGTCATCATTTTGCATAGTTAAGAACGCTTATATAACGGCTAACTTTGCCACTAAAAATATAAGCGTATGAAAGTAGAAAAATTCAAGGTTTTGCTCTACCTCAAAAGGAGCGGATTAGACAAGTCGGGTAAGGCTCCCATCATGGGACGCATTACTGTTAATCGTACTATTTCGCAGTTCAGCTGCAAGTTGTCGTGTACTCCCGAGTTATGGAATCCTCGCGAAAGCCGGCTTAACGGCAAGAGTAAAGAGGCTGTGGAAATCAATGCAAAGATTGACAAGTTGCTACTTGACATAAACTCGGCATTCGATTCACTTGTGAAGCGTAAGGTCGATTTTGACGCTACCGCAGTCAAGGATACCTTTCAAGGAAGTGTAGATACTCAAATGACATTATTGAGACAATTTTCAAAAGTCATGGAGGATTTGAAAGCCCGTGTAGGCATTGACCGTGCTCAAGGTACATACGATAAATATTACTACACCTATCAAATACTAAAAGAATTTCTGAATAAGAAATTAGGGGTATCTGATATGCCTTTCGGACAGTTGACGGAACGTTTCATTTGGGATTTTCAGGATTTTGTATTGGAAGATAAAGGTCAGTCTGTGGATTCCGTCCGCCATTATCATGCCTTACTCAAAAAGGTGTGCAGAATAGCATATAAGGAGGGAAATTCAGAACGCTATCACTTCTGTAACTTCAAACTTCCCAAGCAGAAAGAATCCACTCCGAAAGCATTGACACACGAAGAGTTTGTTCGGGTAAGGGATTTGGAGATACCTTCCAAACGTCCTGCACTCCGACTTACACGAGACCTTTTTCTTTTCGCCTGTTATACGGGTACTGCCTATGCCGATACCATATCCATAACAGCCGAAAATTTGTTTACGGATGATGATGGTGCAATGTGGTTGAAATACCGCAGAAAGAAGAATGAACTTCTTGCACGTGTCAAACTTCTACCCGAAGCACTTGAACTATTGGAGAAATACAAGGATGAAAGCCGAGAAACTCTATTGCCATTCCAACATTACAGCACATTGCGTTGCAACATGAAAACGCTTCGTGTTCTGGCCGGAATAAAATCCGACATCGTCTATCATGCCGGAAGGCACTCGTTCGCAAGTTTGATTACTCTTGGTGAAGGTGTTCCCATTGAAACCATCAGCAGAATGTTGGGGCATAGCAATATTCAGACAACGCAGATTTACGCCCGTGTCACCCAAAACAAACTGTTTGAAGATATGGATAAATTCATCGAAGCAACACGTGATTTCAATTTTGTTCTATAACCCTAAAAACGCAACATTATGAGAAGTACATTCAAGACATTGTTCTATATCAACAAGAACAGAGTAAAGAATGATGGTACAACCGCCATCATGTGCCGCATTACCATAGATGGTAAAAATTCTACCATTGCCACAGGCTTGTATTGTGGATTGAAAGAATGGAATGCCAAGAAAGGCGAAGTTAAGAATACCCGTATCAACAACCAACTTATGCAATTCAAGCAGGATGTGGAACGTAGATATGAAGAGGTATTGAAGAAAAACGGTGTTGTCAGTGCCGAGATTCTGAAAAACATCATTGCAGGAATAAATTCTGTTCCTAAAAAGTTGCTGCAAGCCGGAGAAGTCGAACGTGAGAGGTTACGACTTCGTTCCATAGAGATAAATTCCACATCTACCTATCGGGAATCCAAGTCAACTCAATTATATCTTCGCAAGTTCATCCAATCAAGAGATATGGAGGACATTGCTTTTACCGACATCAGAGAAGAATTTGGAGAATCGTTCAAAATCTTTTTGAAGAAAGTATGCGGGTGCAGTTCCGATCGAGTGAACAAATGCCTGTGTTGGTTGAATAGACTTCTGTATCTGGCTGTGGATAGGGAGATATTGAGAGCCAACCCACTTGAAGATGTTGAGTACGAAAAGAAGAATCCACCGAAGTACCGCTACCTTACTCGCAATGAATTGAAACTGATGATGGAAACACCGATGCAGGACAAGGGTTTGGAATTGGCAAGGAGGATGTTTATCTTTTCATCTTTGACGGGACTTGCCTATGTAGATGTCTATCGCTTGTATCCTCATCATATAGAAACCACTTCGGATGGAAGAAAATATATCAGAGAGAAACGAGGCAAGACCAATGTAGAAGCATTTGTACCATTGCATCCGATAGCTGAAAAGATACTTATGCTTTACAATACGACAGACGACAGCAAGCCTGTATTTCCATTGCCTATACGGGATATTCTTTGGCGTGAAGTCCATGCTTTGGGTGTTGGATTAGGCTTTAAGGAGAATCTTTCCTATCATGCCGCCAGACACTCGTTTGGAACATTATTGATGTCCTCAAGCATTTCCATTGAGAGCATAGCCAAAATGATGGGGCACTCGAATATCATCAGTACACAGGTTTATGCTCGTATAACTGATGATAAGATTTCTGAGGATATGGATAGACTACTGAAACGTAGAGGCCAACATACAAAAACCAATAATAATGCAGCCGTATGAAAAGAGGAATCATAACAATCAATAACGGTGTGGTGGGTATTCCCACTGCGCCCGTTTGGATGACGCAGGAAGAGATTGCCGATTTGTTCAATGTCTATGGTCGTGATGGTCGCAAAGCCATCAATGCCATTTATAAGGATGGTGTGTTGTCTGAAACTGAAACAATGCGATATATCAGACTGGATGAATGTAGAAGTATTGATGCTTACTCAATTGAAATGATTATAGCCATTGCATTCAGAATCAACAGCAGACAATGTGAGATTTTTAGAAATTTCATAATGAACAGACTTTTGGCAAAGGAGAATACTTCCATTGTTCTGTTCACAAGCGAATTTAGGAAAGGTGGCTCAATTTTCAATTAGAATTTCAGTTCCGTCAATCGCCCGTTTCCTAAGCTCGTCTGCAAAGGTAGTACAGACCGTATTTGAAAGTTGAAAGGTCGGGCGACAAGCCGTTTCGGGCAGAATCTGCCTCCTGCGGAGAGTATTCAGCCCGAAAACCTTTCACCTTTCAAGCCCTGTACTCAACAATGCAGACGGCAACGGAAACAATCGACCGACGGAAAAGTAATAAACTGAAAAAGAACAGCGTACAAACAGGCTCTATAATTGATAGCCCGATTTGTACGCTGTTTTCGTTTCTATCTTTGGAGGGATATTTTTAGGAATAATCATAATTGGGCAAACGAGAAACTGCTCTCCCTCCAGAAAAATAATTGGTTACTTCTTCGCATACCCCGTAGCCCTGCCTTTGCCGACCTTTTCAATAAAACCTGCTTCCAACAACTCCTTCAAGGTGCGTTCAATGGTCGTTTCGCTAATATCGGGGCAAAGTGTGGCTATATCTGATTTTTTGACTATGCCAAGCTTTTTCTCAAATACGGCTTTCACTCTATCCGCCTTTGATAATTTGCGATACTTCAAATGCTCAATACGGTCTTGGAACTCATTATATCCTTTCAATACAACTCCCAAGTAATATCGTACAAATGAGGTGTAATCACTCTTGTCATTATGCCATTCAATGGAACTGTTCTGCAAGGCTTCATAATAGGTTTCCTTTGTCTTTTCTATCAACATTTCCATACTGATATATTTCCCTACGATATAACCGCTACGATAGAGCAACAGTAAGGTCAGCAAACGGCTCATACGTCCGTTGCCATCATTGAACGGATGGATGCAAAGGAAATCGAGAATAAACATCGGTATCAACAGTAAAGGGTCGTATTCTGCCCGTTCAATGGCATTGTTGAACTCGTTACATAAGTTCTCCATTGCCTCGGGTGTTTGAAATGCCGGAACAGGCATGAATCTAATTCGTTGTTGTCCGTCTTTGCCCGATTCGGCTATTACATTATCTGTATTCTTGAATCGACCTCCTGTATCGCTACTGCTGAAACTATATAGGTCACGATGCAATTGCAGAATGTTGTTCGGTCGGATTGGGATATACTCATAACTGTCGTGAACAACAGCCAATACTTCTCTATATCCGGCTATCTCTTCTTCAGAACGGTTGCGAGGTTCTGCCTTTTCCATTACCAATGCTTCCAATCGCTCGTCAGATGTATATATACCCTCAATCTTGTTGGATGCTTTTGTACTTTGTATCTTGGCAATATCCAACAATGCTGTCAGTACATCGGACTCTGCTTCTATATACAACTCCTGCTTTCCTCTAAACTCATGCAATGAGGACAGCATGTTGACAATGTCGGGTGTCAATAAATGTTTGGGAGCTTCTTTGTAATCAAATGTATGCATACCTTATACTATTTTGAATGCAAAGTTAATGTTTTTCTGCATCATAAAAGAAAAATCTGCATCATCTTTGCTATTTATGATGCAGATTCTGATAAAATGATGCAGATTAAGTGTCCTTCAAACGGTACGCCTCCTTGAATCCACTCATTATAGTTCGTTGTACATCGGATGTGCGGTAGAGGATTTTGCCGCCAACCTGAATGTAGGACAGGATACCGTTGTTTCGATAATCTTGGAGTGTTCTTCTGCTTACCTTCAAAATATGAGCGACCTCCTTGTCGGTCAGCAGTTCATCATTGAACGCACCAGGCTGTCGGTTCTCAAATAGCTTCTCAATCGACACCAATAATCTGTCGATGTTAGAGTGGAACATCTTTACCCACTCATGGTCTTTCTCTCGAATTTCATTCATAGGATTTAAGTATTTATCATTGTTACTTTACTCGTTACAATCGGTCAAATTGTTCTACCTCTCCATTTGGCTTCCTTGCGTCTATCCTCCACAATCTTGATAATGCGTTCAACATCTTCGGGACGATAGTAGGTTTTGTTACCAATCTTGCTGAATGCAAGCGTTCCGTTATCACGAAGCGTCTGCAATGTCCTCGGACTGATACGCAGCTTTCGGCAGACATCGTGGTTATCCATCCACTCGTCAATTTTCCTTTCACCGTGTCGGCGACAAAGGTTATCCACTCGCTGCACGAAGTACTCAAACTTGGCAGCAATTCCCTCAAAGGTTCTCTCTTCAAAACTGATGATGTTCATTGTTGTCAATATTTATAGTTATACATAATTTCTTGTTCCGTTGGTATTTCCACTGCAAATAAAAGCACGATTATTTATACTGCAATGGGTGTGTCTATACGTGTCATAGGCTGACATATCGTTACATAATCGGGTGCGATAAATAGCACCAATAAATCCAATCATATCCATCATTTCAATCATTTTTCTTTTCGATGTAATTTCGTTTTGTTGATGCGAAATAATAGATAAGTTATCACACCGCAATGATTCATGAAGCCTGTTGCACTATTTGGCATAGGTCGTGGCACTTTAACGGGCGATTTCAGTACAAATACTCATATATCAGGTATAGTTATCACACCTACAAATAGATTTTTCAATTCAAGCGACTGTCCGTTTCGGATCTTGTCCGGTGCATCGTTGTTTGTCAGACTGATGCTTATCCGTATGCCAAACGTTTGCCCCGAACAGCCGAAACGGATAGCCGCTTATTCTATGATAACAGGATAGCGGATAGACCAAATCCCGATATTTCGGCAGTCCGTATATCCGGTATCGTATTTAAGCCCTTAATTTCATTGAATAAGATTCTATCCGCAATTTCTCATCACTCCCAATATTGGAAAATTTGAGCAGTCCGCACCATTCGTTTACCAGCCTAAGAAGCAGAACATATCTAAATTGCCTACCTGCATCCAATCATTTCATTCCCCGAATTATACACACTTATTTTGCTCACGACAATTGGTCAATGTGCGCACTGAGACCTGAGTGATAACCCAAAAAATTGAAAACAATGGAACGAAAAAATGTAAATCTCACAGACGAACAATGTCAGAAAATCATTGAAGAAATCGCGACCACTTCACTTCACAGATTTGAAAGTGGGAATGCCCGGACAAAAACAGAATCAAAGGGTACGGGAATAGAGAATTTCTCTGTTGACAACATCATGCCCGAACCTATCCCGTCTATGGCAAAGCGAGTCCAAACAGAAGCAGAAACTTCCGTTGCAGAGGAACAGCCTGTAATGCCCACCATCCAACGCAGAGTAAGCAGCAAGCAACGCAAGCTCTCGTTGGAGGAATATCGCAACACCTACTTGAAAGTACCCGTCATCAAAGACCGAAAGCCGGTATTTCTCAGCTGTGAGGTAAGGGACAGACTCGATGATTACGTCCACAAACTCGGAGGTCGAAAGATGAGCGTTTCGGGCTTGCTTGAGAACATCGCCCGTCAGCATCTTGACACCTACGATGCCGACTTTGAACAGTGGAGAAAATTGTAATGTAGAGCTGCATGCCGTAATGCCAGCCCTACCGCCCAACGGCAGTTTGGAGGAACCGCATTACGGCTTTATCGCTGCCTCGAAAGCGAGAATCATGGAAGCATTAGGTTGTGGTCACATATGACAGTGAACACCTCTTAAATTCCAATGCAAGTGAATCAAAAAGCAGTCTGTACTATCGAAAACCGTCAATGACGGTGGAAGCAGCAAGACCTCTGTCTTGGGGTGTAGCGAGGTTATCTTTCGGGATGCCGAAAAATGTCGGATGAGCCACCATTGCACCCGAAAAACCTCGCTCCACCCCGAAGGTGGAGGCAATCCGCTCCCGATGGTCGCAGATTGTGAAAAGCCAATTTGAAGAATCAAAAATCAAGTAAAAAGTACAATGATGAATTATAAGAAAACAAACAAATCTAAGCCTAGAGGCAGACCACAGGTAAGCACTTTGAAACGCCTCACAAAATCGGTAACGGTGAAGTTCTCAAAGCCCGACTATGAGAAGCTACGCCATCGAAGCAAGAACGCCAACCGCACGCTTGCCGAGTATATAAGAGACGCAGCCTTCGATGCCCGAATAGTAGCCAAACATTCGGCTGAAGATGCAACCGTAATCCGTAATCTTACGGGAATGGCAAACAACCTTAATCAACTAACAAAGCTATCGCATCAGACGGGATTCTATCGAACAAAGAATGTCGTAATGGAATTGCTGGAAAAACTCAAATCTATAATGAACGACTACAAAGCCGAAGACGTGTTGTTGAGCCATAGCGAAAAAAGGAGGTGCAGATGATAGGAAAAATCAAGAAGGGAAAATCCTTTGGCGGTTGCATACGCTATGTGATGGGTAAAGACAATGCAGAAATCATTGCATCGGACGGTGTGTTGCTCGGAACCAACGGAGAGATGATTGATAGTTTCAACTGTCAATGCCTCTTAAATCCGAAGATTAAGCAGCCGTTAGGACATATTGCACTCAGCTTTAAGCCAGAAGATGCACCACGATTAACCGATGAGTTTATGGCTAAAATAGCATTGGAGTATATGGAATTGATGGGCATTAAGAATACCCAGTTCATCTTGGTTAGGCATCATAACACCAACAATCCGCATTGTCATTTAGTCTATAATCGCATCAACTACGATGGTAAAGTAATCTCCTCGCAGAACGATTTTAAGCGAAATGAGATTGCCACAAAGAGACTGAAAGACAAATACGGATTGACCTACGCAGAGGATAAGAGCAAGACCAATGTGAAGAAGCTCCACGATCCTGAACGGGTGAAGTATGAGATTCATAATGCTGTTAAGGCTGCACTGAAACGGAGTCGGACTTGGGGAGAATTCAATGATGAGTTGAAGCGCAGAGGTATTCTCTTGGAGTTTGTATTTAGGCGAAAAGGCACTTGTGCTTTTGAAGATGTTCAAGGCATACGATTCCAAAAAGATGGGCTGACATTTAAGGCTTCTCAAATCAGTCGTCAATTCTCTTTTGTGAAATTAAGAGCACAATTGATATGGAATAAGCCACAAGCACAGTCTGAAATTGAGCCTAAACAGCAATTGATAAGACAAGAAGCAAAACAAAATTACAGCGTTACGGATAATCTTATTGAGAGCAATGGATTGGGCTTATTGACTCCATTGGATGCTCCACCAGAGGATGAGCAAGTACCTTCTTGGCAAAAACAGAAAAAGCAAGACAAGAAAAAACGCCGAGGAATCAGGCTGTAAATAACTAAATGTATAATCAATAAATTCAGAATACTATGAATAAAAATTTCAACAACAACGACCACGAGTCGTTTATGGAAGGCATCTACGGATGCTTGGAAAGAATAGAAACAAGTATAAACGAATTGCAGAAGGCAAAGCAGAGCGATAGTAGTTCGGTGGTTGATAACGAGACTAATGAAGCATTAGTGGAGGAGATTAAAGCTCTTGTCAGCAATGCCACCGGACTTAATTGTCGCCACACTGACCGCAAACTTGATGAACAGACTAAGGTTCTTAATTCAAATTTCAGTGCCATTAGCGAGAGTGTTAGGGATGTGAAAACAATCATCAATAAGACACAATCATCAGGCGAAATCCTAAACTCGTTGGCTGAGTTAAAGCAGATTCAAGAGCAAAAATCAGATGAGGTTAAGGCTCTTGTTCATAAGCTGAAAACAACCATTGAGGATGGTGTTCACAATTTCAAACACCATAAAATAGGTTTTGAAACACCGTTTGTCTGTTGGACTATTGTAATAGAAACAGTTTTGATTTTGGGACTATTTACTTGGATAATAATATCAGAGAAGCCCAACCAAGACCGCATTGATAACGACCTAAAATACCGCTACATCAAGATGAAAGGTGATGCTTCGGCTGAGCAGATAGCCACATTGGAGGAGATCTTTGAACTCAACCGCAACACCGAAGCAATCGAGTAGATGCGTGAAGATGTGGAAACCTACGAAGAGGCTGTCCGCAAGCAAGCCGCCTTTGCCGAGCAAGCAAGGCTCAAAGAGCAGGCAGCAAAGGAACAGGAGAGCAAAGCCAAATCCATCAAGGACAAGCAACAGCCAAAGGATAACCCAAACAAAAAATCAAAACCGTAAGCCTATGGCAAGTATCAAGGTAAAGTTTCGCTCTTCGACAAATGAAAATAAGGAGAGAACGAACTATTATCAGGTAATTCAGAAGAGGCTGTATAACAAGTCCTATAATATGGGAATTGCCTCCGTCAGACACACTTCTAACGGGAGTAAAATCGTAAAAATCAGATTTGTTAGACAGCCTCTTGTTTTACTCATGAATTTTCTGATTTCTGAATTGGTTTGGCGAAAGTCCTGTCATTTTTCGGAAGAATCGGCACATATAGGAAGCATCTTCGAAATTCAATTCATTGGCAATATTCTTTATCGAAAGGTCGGTATATTGCAAATAAGTCTTTAAGGTTATAATCAACTGTCTGTCTATCACTTCTTTAGGGGATATGCCATCCATTCTGTACACCAACTTATATAAGTAGTCCGAAGTAATGCTCATCTTGTCGGCATAGAATTTTACACTCCGATGCTTGTAATGATAACGGTTCAGTAGAGCATAAAACTGACTGAGCAGCTTCCAACTGCGGTTTTTTATATAGGATGATACCCATTCATCACTACCCAAACGCTTTATCTCTGAGAATGTTCCAACCAGCAAGTTAAAAAAACAATTCTTCAATGTGTCATCCATAAACTCTTCATTGCAATTGTCTATAAGCCATTCCGTTTGCCCCAACCAATTTTGCAGCGATTTCAGTTGAACCGCGGTTGTTTCCAAAACAGGTCTGGCATAAATGAAATCCCAAAAACCGGTAGGTATGGTATAGACAGTTTCATCAATGATTTCCATTGATACGGAAATGTACCTTACATTGAAATTTTTCGAAGTTGATATAGGTATGAAAGCCATTTCAAAGGGCAAAAAGAGAAAATTGCCGGCCGATAGCCTATACCGTTTCTGATTTATGCTCACAATCGCATAACCACTTGTACATAGTATGACAGTACAGCCATTTGTTTCAGTGAGTTTGCCCAAGCACTCAGCCAGATTGGCTGTGCCATACATAGCATGTTTTTCTAATTTCCAATATTTAAATTTGAAGTCTGCCATAATTCTTGCAAAATTATAAATAAAATGGGATTCTTTACCGACTTGTCCGAAAAAGTACCATTCCTATCGTGATATTTCTCCCTTCTATATACTCAACTTGTGGTAATTTTGCACCCGCAAAAAAAGAAATCATAGATAATAGGAAAATAATGAAGACTAAAAGTATCGCAATGATGCTCTGTACGCTGACAATGACAGCGTGCGGAGGGGGACAGGATGAACAAATGCAGTCCCCATCGTATCCTGTAATTGACATTTCCAAAAGTAGTATTGAATTGTCGCAATCTTATTCTGCTACTATGCAGGGACGGCAAGATGTAGAAATCTATCCGCAAGTGTCAGGAACCATTTCCCGGCTTTGTGTGAAAGAGGGCGAAAAAGTCAAGAAAGGACAAATCCTTTTTGTCATAGACCAAGTGCCATACCAGGCAGCACTCCGCACGGCGACAGCCAACGTGCAGGCTGCAGAAGCACAGGTAGAAACTGCTCAATTAGATTACAACAGCAAACAGGTGCTTTTCAACGAAGAAGTAATCTCGGAATACGACCTTTCGATGGCAAAAAATACATTAGCCATTGCCAAGGCTGGATTGGAACAGGCCAAAGCCTATGAAATCAATGCTCGGAATGACCTCTCTTATACGGAGGTAAAGAGTCCGGCCAATGGTGTAGTCGGTACACTGCCGTATCGTGCCGGTGCATTGGTAAGCCCCTCCATCCCCCAACCTTTGACAACGGTATCGGATACAGAGCAGGTGTATGTATATTTCTCTATGACCGAGAATGACATTCGCAGACTGATTCGCCAATACGGCTCACCCGATGAAACAATCAAGTCGATGCCCGACATTGCCCTCGAACTGAATGACGGAACGATGTATGAGCAGAAAGGACGCATCGAGACCATTAGCGGTATCATCAATCCGCAAACGGGTACAGCATCAGTGCGTTGTGTTTTCCCGAACGAGAAACGGCTGCTGTTCAGTGGAGGTATAGGAAATGTGGTGCTGATGCAAACTGAGACAGATGTAATCGTTATACCACAAAGTGCTACTTTTGAAATTCAGGACAAAATCTTCGCTTACAAGGTGGTAGATGGTAAAGCCCTTGTAACGGAACTTGAAGTTGCCAAGCAGCACGATGGTAAAAGATATATAGTACGAAAAGGATTATCCGTGGGTGACTGCATCATTTCCGAAGGTGTTGGTCTTGTACAGGATGGTATGGATGTCTCTATCAAAGAATAAGGAGGGTAAGGCATGAATTTGAAAACATTTATCGACCGTCCTATCCTTTCTATTGTGATTTCAGTGGTCATCACGCTGATAGGTGGATTGGCGGCAATGACTTTACCTGTGGAACAATATCCCGACATTGCCCCTCCGACAGTTTCCGTATGGACCAATTATCCCGGAGCGAATGCCGAAACCGTACAGAAAGCAGTAGTCGTTCCATTGGAAGAAGCCATCAACGGTGTAGAGAATATGACCTATATCACTTCCACGGCATCAAATAACGGAGATGTTGAACTGATGGTTTATTTCAAACAGGGAACCAATGCCGATATGGCTGCAGTAAATGTGCAAAACCGAGTTTCTACGGCTCTTTCGTTGTTACCGGCAGAAGTAGTGCAGATTGGTGTAACCACATCCAAACAACAAAATGCGGAGCTGAAGACTGTCGGATTGTATGACCCGACAGACACCTATGACATAAACTTCTTGGACAACTATTTCAAAATCAATATAGAGCCGAGATTGAAGCGTATTGCCGGTGTGGGTAAGGTGATGCACTTTGGTGCCAATTATGCCATGCGTATCTGGATGGACCCCGACAAGATGGCTCAGTACAAGTTGGTACCCGGGGATATTACAGCCGTGTTGGCGCGTCAGAACATAGAGGCTGCAACAGGTTCCTTCGGAGAGAATCACGATAATCCTTATCAATATACGATGAAATATCGTGGCCGTCTTTCTACGCCTGAAGAGTTTGAGAATCTGGTCATCCGCTCACTGCCTAACGGTGATATTCTGCGATTGAAAGATGTGGCCAAAGTTGAATTAGGTGCAGAGAATTATAATTTCTTCAACCAAGTGAACGGACACCCGAACACTATGTTTTCCATCTATCAAACGGCAGGTTCCAATGCATCGGAGATTATCGGGGAGATTGATGCCGTATTGGAAGAAATGAGCGATGACTTGCCTAAAGGTCTGGAATTTGTCACATTAAGCGATACCAACCGCTTCTTGAAAGCCTCTATCAAAGAAGTTATAATCACGCTCATCATTTCGATATTGTTGGTAGTTTTGGTCGTGTATCTCTTCTTGCAGGATTTGCGTTCTACGCTGATTCCGACCATTTCCATCTTTGTCTCCATCATCGGAACTTTTGCTTTTATGGCAGTGGCAGGATTCTCTATTAACTTGCTGACTCTGTTTGCTTTGGTACTTGCCATCGGTACGGTGGTAGATAATGCCATTATCGTGGTAGAGGCTGTTCAGAGCCGATTTGAAGCAGGCTATCGTTCTTCAATGAAAGCCACACATGATGCAATGGGAGGCATATCTTCGGCCATTATTGTATCGACATTGATTTTTATGGCAGTATTCATCCCCGTTTCTATGATGGGAGGAACATCAGGTACATTCTATGCACAGTTTGGTCTGACTATGGCAGCGGCAGTAGGTCTTTCTGCTATCAATGCGTTGACACTCTCACCGGCACTTTGTGCTTGGATGCTGGATAGTTTCGTTGATGAGAATGGAAACGAACGCAAGAACTTTGCAGCGAAGTTCCGTAAAGTGTACAATATCGCTTTCAGTGCTTTGATGGAACGCTACAAAAATGGTGTGAAATTCTTTATCAAAAGACCTAAAATCGCATGGGCAATCCTCGTCTGTGGTCTTGCTTTGTTTATCGTATTGATGCGTATTACACCTACAGGATTTGTACCCCAAGAGGATATGGCAACGGTATTTGTCAGCATGAACACCAAGCCCGGAACCTCTACCGTCGAGAACGAGAAGGTAATGCAGGAACTCTCAGCCGAGATGGAGAAATTCCCTGAGGTTGATTATGTGGGTTCTGTTGGAGGATGGTCGTTCTCCGGTTCCGGACCGAATATGAGTATGCACTTCCTCACACTGTCCGATTGGGACGAACGCACCGAAAAAGGGCAGTCTGCTGACGATATAATCAATCGCGTTTATGAAATTGCATCAAAAGTACCCGATGCCGAAATCTTTGTGATGGCTCCGCCTATGATACCCGGTTATGGTATGGGCAATGGACTTGAACTCTACCTTCAAGACAGAATGGCAGGAGACATCAACAAGTTTCAGGAAATATGCGATACATTCGTTGCGAAACTAAATGAACGTCTGGAAATAGATATGGCCTATTCTGCATTTGACAGCCGTTATCCTCAGTATTGGGTTGATATTGATGCAGGAGCCTGTGAGCGTGCAGGAATATCTACGGCTGAGGTGTTGGAAACATTGTCGGGATATTATGGAGGCGGATACATATCAAATTTCAATCGTTTTTCCAAGTTGTATCGTGTCATGATTCAAGCTTCAGCCGAGGATAGAGCTACCACAGAATCGCTGAACAGATTTTACATCCGTACCGGTTCGGGCGAAATGGCTCCATTGTCACATTTCGTGAAACTGAATAAAACATACGGTCCTCAATCGCTCAATCGCTTCAATCTCTATAATGCCATCTCGATTAGTTGTACACCTGCATCCGGTTATAGTTCCGGAGATGCGTTGAATGCTGTAGATGAAGTGGCCGATGAGGTGTTACCTCGCAATTACAGTTATGAGTTTGGCGGCATTTCACGCGAGGAGGCCGCATCGGGAAATAATGTAACCATCATATTTGTCCTTTGCATCGTACTTGTCTATCTGATTCTGAGTGCGATGTACGAAAGTCTGGTGTTGCCATTTACTATTATTCTGTCAGTACCTTGCGGCTTGATGGGAAGTTTCTTGTTTGCACAAATGTTTGGTCTGGAAAACAATATCTATTTGCAGACAGGACTTATTATGCTTATCGGACTGCTTGCCAAAACGGCCATCCTCATCACCGATTTTGCCGGAGAACGCCGTCGTTCGGGTATGTCTATCAAGCAGGCGGCCATTGGTGCAGCCAAGCATCGCCTCCGTCCTATCCTGATGACAGCCTTGACTATGATATTCGGTATGCTTCCGCTGATGTTCGCATCGGGAGTAGGAGCCAATGGCAATTCTGCTCTCGGTACAGGTGCAGTCGGAGGTATGTTGATTGGCACATTGGTGCTTCTTTTCCTTGTGCCTGTGATATGGATGTTCTTCCAAAGCATTCAGGAAAGAATCAAACCGATAGAGTTCAAAGAGGCTGACTCGGCTGTAGCCAGAGAATTGGAAAGAGTGGCTATGATTAAGCAACAGAAGGAATTAGAAGAAACTGAATAATAATGAAAAGAGCAATTTTATATATGACGATTGCGATATTCACGACAAGTTGTAGTGTCTATCGCAAGTTTCCCCAAGAAAAAGAGGTGGATAAGGATTTGTTCGGTAAGGAGTATGTATCCACAGATACCACGACACTGGCCTCTCTCTCGTGGAGAGAACTGTTTACAGATATGCATCTGCAAAGTCTTATTGATTCGGCATTGGTTCGTAATACCGATTTGCGTAGTGCTTATTTAAGGGTGACACAAGCCGAAGCGACATTGCAGAATACTTGTCTTTCTTACTTACCGGCTGTCGGATTGTCGGCAGACGGTACAGTGAGCAAACTTGGCAGTATGCCCGCCTCTAAAACTTATTTGCTTGGAGCATCTGCAAATTGGGAAGTGGATATATTCGGTAGAGTCACAAATGCCAAACGTGGGGCTCGCGAGGCACTTGAATCAAGCAAGGCATATCAGCAAGCAGTACAGACAAGCGTGGTGGCATCTGTTGCTACGGGATATTACACTTTGTTGATGCTTGACGAGCAATTGCGTATCAACAAGGCGACATTGACCAATTGGGAGAAGAGTGTACGGGTGCTTGAATCGCTGAAACGAGGGGGTGGAGGCATTACCGATGCGGCGGTATTGCAAGCTAAGGCCAATTATATGGCATTGGAAAGTGCAGTGCTTTCCATAGAGAAAAGTATCAGTGAGACCGAAAATATGATCTGTGCATTGCTGGCTATGTCTCCTACCACTATTGAAAGAGGACAATTGGCTAACCAGCATTTTCCAGATTCGTTATCTGTGGGTCTCCCTGTACAATTACTTGCCAATCGTCCCGATGTCCGTATGGCAGAGCATCAGTTGGCACAAGCCTTTTATGCAACCAATGCGGCTCGTGCCGCTTTCTACCCCTCCATTAATTTAGGTGGAAGTATAGGTTGGACAAATGACGGAGGAGGTGTAGAACTTAATCCTGCGCAATGGTTGCTTAACGCCATCGGCTCCCTCACGCAACCTCTGTTCAATAAAGGTGCAAATATCGCCAATCTGAAGATAGCCAAAGCGGAACAAGAAGTAGCTACATTGTCATTCCAACAATCATTGCTTAATGCCGGAACAGAAGTAAACGATGCCCTGAACGCATGGCAGACGGCACGCAAGAAACTGAATATTGACAATGGTCAAGTCGTAACATTGAAAGAGGCTGTTCGAAAGACGGAACTTTTGATGCGACACTCTTCGGCTAACTATCTGGAAGTCCTGGCAGCACAACAGACACTTTTAGGTGCAGAGCAATCTGTTGCACAAGATAGGTTTGATGAGATACAGAGCGTCATAACACTCTATCATGCTTTGGGTGGAGGTGCTGAATAGGCGATTTGTATCTGGCATATATTTAATTGTGGTTTTACAGAGGGTTGCATCTATTTGCAGCACTCTGTAAAACCTTTCAGCTATACTATGACATACCTAACGGTAAATTTGCGAGTGAAAAGAGATAACATACTTTCTCTTTTCGTCCGCATATTCTCTTTAATACCTCTGCCCGTATCTTCTCTGCATCGTATGAGTGGATGCGAAAAGCAATGGCAACAATCATATCCATTTTTAGAGGGTTGCCCAATAAGCGTGTGGAATGAAATGTCCTTAGAAATTCCGCACTCTTTTATCATCTTTTTCAATGGTTTACAGATGTTCCAATAGTTTAGATTAGGGAATACCAAATTATTCTCTTGAAACCTTTCGTAAAGCTTGATTATCTGTAATGGAATATCCAATAGCTTCACTTGGAAATTCACTTTTGTTTTGTGTCGCTTGGATAGAATCCACTTCTCACCATTTATTTCTACAACATCATCAGTGGTCAGTTCCTTAATATCTACGAATGACAAGGCTGTAAAACTTGCAAACACGAACAGGTCTCGGATATAAGCCAACTTCTTATCCGCAAACTCGTGTGTCATTACAGCCTTGATGTTATCCAAAGTAAGATTGATTTCCCTTGCTTCCTTGCTCTTGCCTTTAGCTCGGTTGCCTTTGGCATCCCACAAAGTTTTTGTAATGGTCAGTTTGCAACTGAATTGAGCCACCGAACCATTGAATGTAACTCGTCCCATAAAGGGACAATACCGTTTTTCTCCTTGCTCCCGTTCACGTAGAACAGCACCTTAAATGTACTTTGCATAATCCAATTCTTTTGGGTTATAAAATTAGTTATCAGTGAGTTGTGCATTGTTATGCAGAATGTGGCAGAGAGTAGAAACAAACTCCAACGACCTATAAACTTACCTCGTTATCGGGTAATGGATAGGAAACCATGCTTCGCTAATTGAGAAGCAAGGTACATATTATAATTTAGTTAAGAACCAACTTGAATTAGGAAATTGATATGAAAACATACAATGGAATGGAACTCCGTTCAGACATTTTTTATACATTCGCAAAAGTAGTTGCATTTTGGGGTTGAATCTTCCGGAAACTATCTTTCAGCATTTATTTTTGAGGTTAGAATGAGTATAGAAAGTTCATGCTTTTTTGAATTCATTCGGGATTATTGAATATTATCACTACCTTTGTAGTCGGAAAAAGCGTTCTTTTCAATAATGCAGAATAAGACAGATAAGGGAACTTCGCTTGTTTCTAAATCGTTAGCTGTCCAAGATTTCAATTCTGTAAATTATTTATTTTCAGCGTGAAAGACAATTTATTATGTCTCCTTGAATGGAATGAAATATCCTTTGAAATACCACACTCTTTTATCATCTTTTTCAGTGGTTTACAGATGTTCCAATAGTTCAGATTAGGGAACACAAGTTTGTCCTCTTGGAATCTCTCGTAACATTTGATTATCTGCAATGGAATATCCAGCAACTTCACTTGGAAATTTACCTTTGTCTTGTGTCGCTTGGATAGAATCCACTTCTCTCCGTTTATCTCTACAATATCATCGGTAGTCAGTTCTTTAATATCCACGAATGACAAGGCTGTGAAACTTGCGAATACGAACAAGTCTCGGATATAAGCCAACTTCTTATCCGCAAACTCATGTGTCATTACAGCCTTTATTTCATCTTCGGTAAGATATTGTCGCTCTTTGATATTCTGATTTACCCGATACTGAGCAAATGGATTTCTCGGTGTCAATCCATTGTAATGAGCCTTAGAAACAATTGTCTTCAACCACATACAATGCGACCATACACTGCCATTATGTAGTCCTGCATCAGTAGAGAGATAGATTTCATACTCCTTTATAAAGTCGGAAGTAAGTTCAAGCATAAAAATATCACTACGCTTGTAACATTTCTTAATGAATGCAGCCAAATGATTTCTTGACCTTACACGCACCTTGTAGGAGCTTGCAGCACGGTCAATGCCGATACGCTTCTTGAAACTCTCGTTGTCCTTATCAAATGCACCGAGCAATGTTTCATACTCCGTTCCTATACCTTGATAGGCATTGCGTACCATTTCGGCAGTAACATAGGCTTCTCTATCCGAGATGCGTTGATAATGCTTGATGATTTGAGCCTTGATGTTATCCAAAGCCAAATTGATGTCTCTTGATTCTTTGCTCTTACCCTTTGCCCGATTACCTTTAGCATCCCACATTGTTTTTGCAATGGTCAATTTGCAACTGAATTGAGCCACAGAACCGTTGATTGTAACTCGTCCCATAATGGGAACAATACCCTTTTTCTCTTTGCTCCCGTTCACGTAGAACAGCACCTTAAATGTACTTCGCATAATCTAATTCTTTTTGGTTACAAAATTAGTTATCAGCGAGTTGTACATTGTTATGCAGAATATGGCAGAGAGTAGAAATAAACTCCAACGACCTATAAACTTACCTCATTATCGGGTAATGATTTGAAAACCGTCCGCCCTCATTACCTTTCATTTCCTTGCACTTTTGCATCGGCGAGGCTTTCATCAAAAGTCTTCATAAGTCATTGAGCACCAGTGCCGCCATCATTATTTCCCCTCATTCGTTAGATTTTTCCAGAGATA
>Ga0233360_1000057_pt1 | contig 31174 bp, 51 predicted proteins | sample ElkDunMinimDraft_20_FD_180671 | JGI IMG/M metagenome (GOLD analysis project Ga0233360, IMG submission 180671) | Fecal eukaryotic communites from dung pellets of Tule Elk in California, USA - Elk Dung A0 | ecosystem: Host-associated > Mammals > Digestive system > Large intestine > Fecal | place...
GTCCCCTCTGCCCCCTGCGGTTGCAGGGGTGGGGGAGGGTGTCAGTTCGTCCCCGCCGTGATTCCGTACTTTTCCAGGATGGCGGCGCAGGCATCGTCTTTCAACAATTGCTTTACCTGGCCAGGCGGCAGGGCCCCCAGCAGCACCATCAAATCATTGGCCTTTTCTTTATCGGCAGCAATTGCCCGGTTAAACTTGATGATCTTTTCGCGGAGTTCCTTTTTCATTCCGTCACCCCCGAAAGCAGCATTTCCAAGGCTTCTTCCAGATTGGCGATGCGTTCTTCCTGGGACGGCTGCGCCTGTTCCTCCCGCACATCCGCGGCCATTTCTTCCGCTGTGCGCTCCACGGGCTTTCCATTCTCCAGCTTGTAACGGTGCGCACCGTTTTCGTCCGTCAGTGGCATTTCCAGATAATTGCCTTGGGCATGGTGGAATTTATCCCCATACCCTTCATCAACCTTTTGCCAACCGTCCAGGGAAGAAAGGAAAGCGTCACTGTTGATGCCGATCACACGGCCTGTTTCATCCGTTTTCACATATACGGAAATAGGCTTGTTTTCATGTTCCATTGTTAAATCCCTCCTTTCAGTTCGGCAGAAATGGCACACTTGCTGTCAAGATACACAGAAACAGGTGTGTTGTTTGTATCAATGGCACTGTCAAAATAAAAACGTATTCTAAGTACATTGCCATTTAAAGTATTTTCCGCTGTACACAATGCCGAAGTTGGAACAATTGCATCATCTCGGCTGGGAGTGAGTGCGCTATATCCATTCACGCCACGCAGGATAACCTTTGGCATTGTTGCCACCGTAGGGCTTGCCAATCGCATAGGCACGGGGAGAAAAACAGATACCCACGCTTCTTTTGCACTGCCTGTAATGAAGCCGTTTAGTGTTTGGTATCTCCCAATTACAGTGTAATGCCGGGAACATTCCGCGAATTCTGTCGCATAGCCGTTCCGCACATAAGACGGCAGGGTTTCCGGCGTGTACTCGCCTTCGTAGAGGGCCGTCCATTCTATCGTGATGGTGTTCTCTCTTTCTACCCGGAAGGCGGCCTCATAGCCGCCGTGGCTGCTGTTGTATGTAAACTGCAAGTACCCGCCAGAATACGCGGCGTATTCGTTGCGTATGGTTGTGACGGTTGTGCCGGAAATTTGCACCACACGCAGCACAATATTGCCGTTTACTTTTGCTGCGAATGTAAAGACACCGTCTTTTATTGTCTCGATGAATTGGGACAAATAAGCTGCGCCTTCCGTGCCGGAGGTTACTTGTACGCCGTTGTTTGTCAATTTGGACGTGCCGGTAGAATTGAACCATAGATCGACAATATAATCGTTTCCGGATATTTCTGTCGTTCCGCGCCGGTTTACCTGGAAGTTGCTGTTAACCAGCAAGTTGTGCACCCGGTCACGCTTCGAAAGCGCGGTTTGAAGCCCGGTAATATCGCTTTGTGCGTGGGCATGCTGTGCGTCCGCTTTCCCGGCCAGGGCATCCGCAAGCCCGGTAATATCGCTTTGTGCGTGGGCATGCTGTGCGTCCGCTTTCCCGGCCAGGGCATCCGCAAGCCCGGTAATATCGCTTTGCGCGTGGGCGTGCTGCGCGTCCGCTTTCCCGGCCAGGGCATCCGCAAGCCCGGTAATATCGCTTTGCGCGTGGGCGTGCTGCGCGTCCGCCTTCTTCGCCATAGCTGCGGTAAATTCGGCAATGATCTGCTGGTACAGGTCAGGCGTGGGCGGGATTGGCGTTTCTCCGTCCGTGATATAGCCGGATTTTTCCACCGGCTTTGCAAGCGGGGCGGTTGTCATGAGGCGCGTTCCATCCACGCCGAAAACGCTGATTATTACAATGCCTTCCTTGATTTCGTTCGGAAAATCTCCCATCCCGATTTCGTCAAGCAAAACATTGTAGGTGGCATATTCGCCGTTTTCCTGCTTCTGCGAAAATTGCGCCGTCTTGGTCAAGCCTTCCCATTCATTGCTGAAATTGAATTTCACTTCCAGCATATTGATGGAATCGGCCACAATTTTATCGCAGCAAACGGCCTCCAAGATTTGGCCATTCACTTGGATGGTAAACATTCTTTTTATGCCCCCTCTTGATAGGTTTCGAAATAGCTGTTGACAAAGCCTGTCCATTCTTTGGGCCGCTGTGCTGCACGATGCAAGCATACTTCCTGCGGCGTGTCAATATGGATGCATTCTGCCCCGTAAATGGTGGCCATCCGCTCCCGCTCCATAATCCTGGGATAACCGCCAATAATGTAGGCGTTGTTCCATTCCCCGTATCGGGTTTTTATCATGTCCAGGATGCAATCGCGCACCCGGAAGGCGTTATGCGTTAAGCGGCCATCCCGGCAGGCGTGCCCATCGGTGCCACCGCTGATACATGCCCAGATTGCGTCCATGTCCAGGATGATATCGCCCGGCCCGGCCACGCTGGCCACATAGGTACTTTTCCCGCTGCATGGGCTGCCGTGAATAACGTAAACTTTCTTTATCCGCGGCGCCTGGGGCTTGCCAAAGCCAAAGCGTTCGTGGATTTCGTTATGGCATCGGTGATGTACAAAGGCGATATTTTCCGGGTTCAGTGCAATGGTGGCATCATTCACATTGGAAAGGGTCAAAAAGGTGTTACAATGGTGCGCGATGCGGTCATATTTGAAAATGATCGGCTTGTTACATTGGGCGCACCATAATACCCCGTTTTCGTCCGTCCGTTCATCGGCCAGGCAGCGGATAAACGCTTCCCAGGCTTTGGAGCGGTAAAAATCCGCCAGATTGGTAATCATAGCGCGGCCACCACCCGGCGCAATTGCATAATTACATCGGCCCGGGGTTTGTTTTCCGTAATCGTAAGCCATGTTTCGTGGCTTCTTCCGATTTCGTCAATGGCGGCCCGCATTTCCCGGATGTGATCGGCCCAGCCGCCAAGGCTGGTATATCCCGCCCGGAATTCGGGGTAAGAATGGACGGGGAGCGCATACCCCTGGCGCATAATGTTGATATTCTCCCAAATCTCCAGCATGTGCGCCGCTTTTATGGGCGTTTCCCCGGCGATGATTTTTGCATCCGTGTACGCTTCAAATGGTGTTCTGTAATTGATATACAAGGGGCATTCGTGATCTTTACGCGTTGCCAGCTTGCTTGTTCCGCCCAGCTTCACCCGCACCAAGTTGTTATAATCAACATTGGAGGCACCGGGAGCCCCGCCGAACCTGATATAAGCCGGGCTCTGGGTGGGTGCCGTTACGGTGCTAACAATGGTCACGCTGTTTCCTGCTGCATCCGTCAGGGTGAAAGATACGGTTACGCTTTGGCCGCGGATTGATGCGTCAATGCCTGCATATACTTCATGGTATACACCCAGCACCACACCATTGCCGGGCAGGGTGTCGGTGAGTTTGTTGACAAGGCTTGCTTTTGCTCTGCTGTCGTTGAATGTATACAAATCTGGATAGGTGCCCGTATATTTGAGCTGTCCCATTATGCATACACCGCCCCAACGATCTTGGAGGCCGTCAATGTGCCGCTGATGGTGATATCTGCCGTAATGGTTTTGCTGGCAATGATATTCCCTTTGGCATCGGTAATCAGCAGCATTTGAGCTTTAACGCCCGTCATTTTGCCATCGCGGGTGATCTTGCCATGCGTGTGCGCATCATAGGCAGCTTTTCCCGGCACTTCCTCCAGCGATTTGCAGGAGCGGTGCCCGTAAATGCTCGGCATTCCATTTTCCCCCTTTACCAGTTGTTTTTTTCATCCATGGCCTTTTTGTGCTGGAATTCCTTTTCCCGCTGCGCCTGGGCCACGGGTTCGCTCATATATCCGCCCCAGTTCAGCAGCAAAAAGCGGATGGCCTGAAAATTGGGCGGGTAATATACCATTTCTTCCACAAGCTCCGGGCCTTCTTTGGTGTTGATATATCTTTGCTGTAATTGGAAGAATCCATGGGCCAGCTTTTTCATGGATTCTTCCAGCTCTTTCACTTCTTCGGTGCGGTCTAATTTCGGCGCATCCTTGCAGGCCAGTAATTTGTCCGAAAATTCCTTTTCTTCGGATTTGTACTTTTCCCAGGTGGAGCGGGAAACCCCCAGGATTTCCCGCATTTTCTTTTGTGTGATGCCCGTTCGCGCCATCGCTTCGATGGTGTCAAGGTTCGGGCGTATCTTGGTATCATAGAGAGACTTTCTTCCGGCTCCCTTTGTTGCCATAAAATCACCCCGCAAGGGCAGCCCATGTGAGCGGGCCACAAATGCCGTCAGGGGTCAAATTGTGGGCCGTTTGGAATGCTTTTACGGCTGCCACAGTTTCCGCCCCGCATTTTCCGTCTGCTCCATATTTGGAAAGTTTGGCCCCGTTCACGATCAAAAGGCGCTGGAGCACCTTTACAGCCGTTCCGTGGGCCCCGTTTCGAATTGTGGGCATATTTACACCCCCTTGCGCTTTGGACGCTTCCTTGGCGCTTTCTGGCGCTTTGGCGTGCGGTTCTTTTTCTTCCTGGCCGGTGGTCACATCGGCGGGGATGTTTTCGGCACCCATGAGCGCCGCTACCTCTGCCCGGAAGGCGTCCATGCTGCCGCCAAATTTGCGCTGCCAATTCTTCGGGTCGCCATGGTTGGAACCGTAACCGGCTGCATGGGCTTCATAATGGCCCACCACGTTTTCCGGCTTGATACCGTATTCCTGGCACAGATATGCGCACAGGCGGGCGGCCAGGGAAAAGGCCTCTTTGTAATAGGCCTCATCGTTGAGCCCATCTTCGCAAATCTCGAATTGGATATGCGAATCGTTGTAGCTGCCGTTTTTGCCTTTTGCCACGCCCCAGCAGCGATAATCCCAAGGCAGGGTTTGATATACTGCCAGGCTGCCATCGTCCACCTTGCCAATGAATGCATGTACACATTTGGTGGCGGTGGATTTGTTCCAATGGTTGCCGTATTTGTTTGGGCCCAGGGTGCCATCGTCTGGCCCCACATATCGGCGGATATACGGATTATTGGCACCGGTGGAATGCACCACGATACCGGAAGGGGTTATCCGTTTTCCGGCTTTGTAGCACGGGTTTTTTGTTTGGAAGTATTGAACGATTTTCAAAAGCAGGCCGCCCAGGCCTGCGCCGGTGTTATTCATTGGCCACACCGCCCGGCTCTACCTTGTCGGCCTCGGCCTTGGCAATCAGTTGCTTTCCCGATTGGTGAATCAGTACAGCCAGGGCAGCGGAGCAAATGCCTTTTAGCACGTTTTCCGGCGTGAATGCCCAGGCGTTCAGCCAAAGCACACCCACCAGGCCCACGGGCACCAGGGCCACAGGGATAAATTTGTCCGGGAAGGCGGCAAAGGTGTTTTTCAGCAGCCAGCCCAGCAGGAAGCACGCAGCCGCCACAGGCAGCACGGCATATTCCTGAATGAAAGAAAGGATATCCATTTCCATACGTTTTCCCTCCTAAAATCTTGATTTGATAAAATCCACGATCATGCCCAGGCCAGCGGCACCAATGGCGGCAACAAATGCCCAAATGGCTTTTGTAAGGCCGTCCATCCGCTTGCAAAGGTTGTTCATGCTTTCATCCATCACCCCGGAATGGGTTTCTTCTTTGCGGATGCGCTTTTCGTGATCGTTGAGGCGTCTTTCGTGTTCGTCCAGCATTTCGTGATGCTGCTTGTAGCGTTCCTCCAGCACTTTCAAGCCGGTATTGTCGTTCTGCATTGGCGTGCCCTCCAATCGCTTTATGCCCACATAATAAGCCGATTTTTGCCGTTTTACCATGGCGGCAAATATGCAGCAATCTTGCAGCAATCTTGCGTCAAATATTGCATTTTGCCAGGAAAAGGGCATAAAAAAGAACCGGGGAGAATATCCCCGGCCCTGGCCGTACATTATGCGCAATCAATGGCCAGCCGTTCCGCCGCCGTATTTGCGATTTCGTTATGTATTTCTATCCCCACAGCGTCAAAGCCTTCCGCCTGGGCTGCGGCCAATGTGCTGCCGGAACCGGCGAACGGGTCAAGGATGCGCCCGCCTGGCTCGGTGATGCGTACAATTTGGCGCATAACCTCCAGCGGCTTTTGTGTTTGGTGGATGCGTTCAGCCCCTTGCACATTGCTGGCACGGAATACACCCGGCAAGCATGGCACATCCCGGGTAATTGGCATGTGTCCATTGCTGCCCCATACCAGGAATTCCGCTTGCTGGCGGAAACGGCCCATTTGCGGGCGGGATGTGATCTTATCCCAAACGGCCACCCCGCGCAGGCTCCACCCGGCCCATTGCACAGCATCGGTGAGGGCGGGAAGGTTTCGCCAATCAATGAAGATGGCCAGCGGCGCGCCTGGGCTGGTTTTCTCCCTGGCAGCCTCCAGCACTTCCCGCATCATGTGCGCCCAGGCTCTTTGTGTCATGCCGTCCCCGATGAAGTCCGGGAAGGGGCAGCGCCCTTTTGTGTCTGTATATTTCTTTCCGGTGGGCACTTGCTTGCCTGCCAGGGTGGCCCCGCTGGCATATGGCGGGTCTGTTATCACGGCATCAAAGGTGCCAATATCGCCCCGCAGTACATCCAGCGCATTGCCCTGGTATATTTCTATTTTCGGTTCTCTTTTCTCCATGGTATCACCCCGAATATTATATTTATATAATTCTATCATTTTTTCGGGCAGCTTGAAAAAGAAAAGAATAAGCCGGGGTTATTCCCCGGCCAGGCATTCAATGAGCGCTTTCAGCGCTTCCAGATATTTTTTGCATGTGAAACAATGTAAACCGTTTATTGTGAGCCAATAAACCGTGCTTTCCTTGCCAATGGATACGATCTCCCAGCAAATGCCGTCATGATTCCCGGAAGCAACAATGGCGGTTTCTATCATGCGGCCTGCTTCCTCAATCGGCTATACCCCACAAAGGCCAGCACCACGCAAGGAATAATCCCTATAACATAGCTGTACCCAAAAAGCAAGGAAACCGCAAAGAGTATGCCCGCCGTGAGGGCAAAGCCCTTTTTGCTGCCTGCCCAGGCTAACCAATTGAAAACCGTTCCGGCAAGCGTGAGCACCAGGAAGGGGGCAAGCATCCGCAAAGCAATGGCCGCGCCGATCTGGTAGCCGATGGCCTCAAATTCATTTCCGCCCGTGGGAGCGGAATTCAAAGCGCCCCGGATAACAAAGATTGAAATAACAAGCCAGGCGGTGGAAATAATGGCGCTGATAAGCAAAACTTTGTCTTTGCCGTTTCCGGCCAATCTGGCGGCCTTCCTGGGCTTTTCCTGCGCCGGGGCGGTATAATAATCGCCCTGTAATGCCTGCGCGGGCTCCTGGGCGTAATATGCCGCGTTTCCGGCCCCTTCGTAGGGGTTCGGCATGTTCTGGGGCGGCGTTTGCGCTGCGCTCTGGTATTGCTGCATCCGGGCATCCTTTGGGGCTTGCTGGGTGCTTTGCTTCGGCGGGTAGTATCCCTGGATGAGATAGGACGGCTTTTTGCTCATGGTGCATATTCCTTTCGTGTTTTGTTCTGGCTGTATTATATTACCAATTATCAGTATTTTGCAATAGTTTTTTGTGAACGCATGAAAAACCGGGGAAAAATCCCCGGTGTGGTTATTGTGTGGCTTCTTCCAAATAGTCGATGGCCTCATTTATGATATCATAAGCGTATGCTATGTTGTCCACGGCCTCGCTCATTGCCTGGCCCCGCTCGCTTTCCTGGAGCGATTCCGGGAGATTTTTCAGGGCTTCTTCTTCCTCGTCCATGAGGGCTTCTATTTCCTCCAGCAATTCTTCCAGCTTGGCCCGTACTTCGTCAATGGCTTTCCTGCGCTGCTTGTTCATGGTTCCTTCCTTTCTGCCGGGTTATACCGCCCGGCCCGGTGTCGTTGCTGTCAAATGCCCAGGATATCGGCCAGCATGTAGCCCACGGCCTTGGCCTGTTGTTCTTCGCTCAATGTGGTAAAGGCTTCGCCGTATTCGGCGGCAAGGGTTTCTTTTGCCATCTTGTAGGCCTTGGCCAGATTGTTGATATCCTGCATTGCTTTTTTCATGATCTTGCATCCTTTCATCTATTGACAATCTTTTATAGTTCGCTATAATGTGGGGGAGAGGGGAGCGGGTGGAGCCGCTCCCCAGCCGGTCATTTGTGGCCGGTGCCCTGCGGTTTGCTGTTTGGCTTGATGGTGATTGTTATTCGGTCTGCGAGTTCCGGGCAATCACTCAAGATTTTCAGCAGCTCTTGCAGGGCTTCTTTTGTTTTGCTGTCCATCGGCTTTCCCTCCTTTCCGTTCCCCCTTGGAACACTTATATTATACACTATGTGCCCATAGATTGGAATTGATAAAACGGGAAAGTTTTATACCAATTTAACTATGTACCCATAGACTGTTTTGTGATATACTTTGTGGGGGAGGGATGGAAGATGCCGTCATATGAACAAAACAAACAATCAGCACAAAGATACCTTGCAAAGATGGACGAAATACGCATCCGCATGCCGAAAGAATCCGGCATAAAAGAGGCCATCCAGGCCCATGCGGAGGCGGCGGGGGAATCGGTCAATGCTTTTATACTTCGGGCCATTATGGAGGCCATGGAGCGGGAAAAAGGCAAAGAATAAAGCGCAGGCATGCCCCGCGCTTTTTTTGTTACCCTCAATGCAGCCCGCTTTCCTGTAAGTATTGGTCGGGGTACAATATCAGGGCCAGCCGTTCCAGCGCCCGCCGTTTGCGCCGGGAAACGGTGGACGGGTTACAATCCACCGCCTCCGCGGCTTGCTCCTGGGTCATTTGCCGGATATATAGGGCCTGGATGGTCATTTGATCTTCCGTTGAAAGATTGGCCAGGGCAGCATTGACGCGGGCCACAAAAGCCGCCGTTTGTTCCCCTCCAGCCGTTTTCGTCCTTTTGATCTCGCCATATACGCATAGCGCCCGGTGCGCTTGCTTGTAAGCCTCCACGCGCTACACCTCCCGGCCCGTTGGTTATTGCCGCCAATTTGCGGCTTGTATGGTTACTATTACAAAGTCTTGTTTGTCTTCGAAAATATCATCATGCAGGCCCACCACATGCCTGCGGTTGTCGTTTACAATGATGCCCGCTTTTTGCATGGCATCCAGTACAAATTTTTTTGCGCTGTATATGTTGTCCAGGTCGCGCCGCTTGTCGCTTTCGTGCCATTCAAAGGATACCCGCACCGGCACGGAAACCGGATGCACCAGGCCCCGGATGCGGGCCGCTCTGATCTGCCACATGATATCCGTTTCGGTTTGCTCCTTTAGCTGGGCTCCCTTGCTCCAATGGGTGCGGCATGCGTTGATATAGTCATTCAGGGAAGGGAGGCGGCCTTGGATGGTGAAGCTGTTTATTTGCTCATTCATGTGCGGAATTTTCCTTCAGTATTATTTCCAACGCATCAGCGGCGCTCCAAATGGCTGTTTTCAATCCGGGTTCGCCGCACGCTGCATGCATCCCCAACAGATAGCCATGAAGCCGCACCAGCTTTTCGCGCTCTTTCTCAGTCATTTTCCCGCTTCCTTTCTGCGGCCATTTGCCGCCCCAGGGCCTTTTCCGCGGCCTCCAGCATTTCTTTTGTGAGGCTGTCCGGGAAAAGCCATGCTGATTCGTGGGTCACATGATACCGCAGCATGCGGATAAACATTGCCCGGCCTTCCTGGGCCTCCATGGCTTTCAGGGCCGCTTCCAGGGCGCGCATGTGGCGTTGTTCCTTTTCGTAAGGGCTGTTTGCCTTGCGCATCTTGCCGATGATCTGCAAACAAATGGCCGTATCGGGCGCGGCTTTATCCAGATATTTATCCATTTTCTTTTCCTCCTGCTTCTTCTTCCATGGCCAGGTATTCCCAGCACTTATCCAGAAAATTGCACATTGTTACATCAATCGGCTCATTGGTCATAATGGATTCCCGCTTGGCGATTGTTACCACAAGGCAGGCCAATTCCGCGGAAAGATGCTCCAGGTCATCGCATTTAACTTGCACCAGGCCATTATCGCATTTAATCATTGCGCCTTCCGTCCTTTCCCTGGCGGATACCCGCCGTTGTGATGGTCTTTGCCGAAAAGGCCGCAATTTCGCCCTTGCCCAGCACCGCAAAGAGGGCGGGCCAATCCCGGGCGGTGACGGTTTCCGTTGTGCCGTCTTTCCAAATAACTGTGCCGCGTACCATATCTTTTTCCTCCTGTCAAATGCCCAGGATTTCCCGGGCGCGTTCGCTCTTTTTCTTGGCCAGCGCCATGCGCCGCCCTTCCACGCTCACATGCACTTGCACGCACATTTCGATAATGCGGTCACAAATGCGCTGGCGTTCTTCGGTGCCGGGGTTTTTGATTTCCTCCAGCGTCATATTGGTGGTAACAATCAAGGGCTTATGGGCCAAATACCGGGAATTGATGATTTCATATATTTTCCGTTCGTCGTACTGGCTCAATCCTTCAAATTTCAGTTCGTCCAGCACCAGGAATTCCACCTCATCAAACTGGCCCAGGATGCGCCCTTTTTCGGCCTCATAATTGGCCCGGATGGCCGTTAAAAGTTGGTCGAAATTGGTTACAATGGCGCTCCTGCCGTGGTCTATCATGGCATTGGCGATGGCAGCGGCCCAGAATGTTTTCCCGCCGCCCGTGCTGCCGTGGAATAGCAGGCCGATATTTTCCCGATACATCAGGTCGCGCATTTCGATATAACGATCAACCGCCGCCCGCAATTTGGGCGCCGCGCCATCGTCCCGGGAAATGGTCATTTCGGTGTATTTGTCATTGGTTACGCCGATTTTTCGCAGCTTGGCAATGCGCTTTTGTTCTTCCTGAATCCGCTTGCGGGCTTCCTCCATTTCGGCGCGCTCCCGGGCACAAGCGCACATCCTGGGCACCCGGCGCGGGCCGATCATGGGCACATCAATATCCAGGTAAAGCGGCTCATTGCATACGCCACACATCAGCAGGCCATTTTCCCCGATGTAATCATTTTCCCGGCCTTCTTCCTGCTGCACCCGGTTTTCCGCCGCGGTCATTGCTCCCATAAAGACGCTTTCGATCATGTTCATTTTTGCCCCTTCTTTCGCTTTTCTTTGTGCCCTTTGCGGGCGATTGGCGCGCGGGCGGGGAATTGAACCCCGCGCAGCGGATTGGCACATCCTAAAGCCCATCGGGAGGAATACGCCTCCTTTTTGCTTTGTTTGCTGCCTGCCTGGCCGCGCATATCGGGCAGGGTTGCGCCTGCCCGTGAAATGTGGTAAACTTGACAAATCCTTATAATTTCCTCCAGCGCGGTGCATTATGGCCGCGCCTTTTGCCGTTCAGGCATTTTCCCTCATATCCCAAAAAACGGGGGTTCCTTCTTTGGGTTCTATTCTCATGGGCAATACCATGCCGCATGTGTTGGCCGTGTGCAAGATGGCTGCATCGTGCGGGCCGTAAATTTCAAGGAAAACGGGCTCCCGGTAGGAGGTCGCATGGCTTTTGAGTGCCCGCATCAACAAACGGCCATCAAATGCAATGGTGGCGCGCTTTTTATTGCCCTGGGCGCTCCTGCATACCGCTGCATGGTCGATGCCGTCAAATTGGAGCGCGGGGCGGGTGACGGTTTCCACGCCATCGGAAACGCTGATTTTGCCATCTTCCAGGGTGATTTCGATAATGCAATCATTCTTCACCGTTTTATGGGCCGGGATATGGAAGCGGCAGCGGGGGCCCTGGCAGGCAAAGCGCGTTTGCGCCAGGGTGAACCCGTCCAAGGCCGTGGCGCAGCCTTCGCCTTCTCCATTGCATTGAATATCAATATGGCACAATTCCGCGCGTACCGCGTCTTTGCTCAATGCCGGGATGCATACCCGCATAATGCGGTTGAAGTCGGTTCCGGTCATGGTGATTTTCATTCCTCATTCCTCCGTTTCTGTAAAGCTGATAAACACTTGCGGGCTTTTGTAATAGCTCATGATTTCGCTAATCACGCCCGGGGGCGGTGCATTTCCTTCTTTTGCCTCCAGCAAGGTGCATTCTTGGTGCCGGTGGTTCCATTTGTCGGCTGCGCCGCTAACATTGTGGGCAGTAACCTGGGCTTCGCATTTGGTACAATGCACTTTATAGGATGTTCCTTCGCCCTGGTATCCGTCGTAAGGGCTGTATGCGTTCAGCTCTGCTTCTCCGCCACAAAACGGGCAGGATTTCAAAAGAATTTGAGGCATTTTCATTCCCTCCATTCATGTGCTTTCATATCTTCCGGGGTGGGCCTTCGTGCCCAGCAACGGAAGCGCTGGCCGTAATATGCTCCCATGTGGGTATCGCATATCATGGCGCGGATGGTGCTTGCCCGCCTTGGGCCGCTTTGGTGGAATCTTGTTTCCAAGTGGTATTCCAGGTAAAGCATGGCGCCGGGCGGCGCTCCCTTTACTTCCTCCAGCTTCATTGGCCGGAGCGGGTTTGCGGTCATTTGCTGCCGCCCCCTTTCTTTACGCCGGTGAAGAATATTTCAGCCAGGATGATGGATATTTGCCCGGCCACAAAGGCCAGGGCCAGCCAGCCCCATGCGATCATACGGCCAACCCCTCCCCATGCGGCCCGCGGGCCAATTCATCCACGGTGATGCCCAGGGCATCGGCAATCTCTGCCGCCCTGTCAATGCGGGGCAGCACGTTGGGCGCGTCCTGGCGCGTTTTTGTGTAGCAATATAGGCTATTTGGGGAAACCTCCAGCGCAAAGGCGATCTGGCGCAGGGGCATGCTTTTTTCAATGCTCCAGGCCGTCAAGGCCAGGCCGAATTTTTCCGGGTCTATCTTCGGTCTTTCCATGTTTTCACCATCCCTTCCGTTTGGTTTCCTTCCGGGCCTTGGCCATGTGCCGTTTGCTGTCGATCACGACGCCCACGGCGGCCATTTCGGCTTGATAGCGGGCGCTTGCTTCCGCTTTGGCCTGTTTATAGGCTGCGTAACGTTCGCACGCTGCATGGCAATGCGGGGCCCGCTCCGGGCAATCTTTACAAGGTGCATTCATGGACTTTTCCTCCTTTACCATCCAAAGCCGGATTGATGGCCGCCCGCTGCATGCTGCGCTTCCGTTTTCACGGGTGGGCGGGCAGGCATCCGGGCGGGCCGGTTCCAATCTCCCAGGGGATAGAAGGCAGCCCAGCCCCGGGCGATCACCGCTTCCAGGTATTCGGCCTTATTCATGCCGGATTGCAGGGCCAGCCCCTCCAGCTTATCCAGGTTCAGGGTGAGGGCCTTTTCCGTTTCCGGTGCCCGCTTGGCCTTCCGCACTTTCAGCCATTCACGCAGCAGGGAAAGCACCTTTTCTTCCTGGGTGTACCGGGCGAATATTTCCTCGGTGTTTACCTTTTCTTTGGAAACTTTGGTTTGTTTTGTGGGAGATGGAGCAGGGGCAGGGGCCCCGTCGTTATCTTCTTTCTTTTTCTCTATATTTTGAGATAGATTATTATCTATATTATTGGGTGAATCTTTTTCACCACCCCGGTGAAAGTTTTTCACCACCCCCGGTGAATCTTTTTCACCACCCCGGTGAAAGTTTTTCACCACCCCCGGTGAAAGTTTTTCACCGGTCAAGGCCTCCAGCGGGATGCACCGATATTGGCAATTTTTTATCCCGTTTATGTATGTATCATTCTTGGAAATGAGGCCTTTTTCCGTGAGGGATTGCAGGCAATTGAGGGCGGTTCTTCTCGTTCCGTTTATCCAATCGGCAATATATTGAAGGCCCCCTGCAAATTGCTGCCCTTCCGTCTGGCTAAAGCCATAAATAATGGCGTATATTTGGAGTTCGTTTCCTTTCAGGTTCAAATCGGTAATCATCCACCCTTGTATGGTGATATAATTTTCCCGCTTTACCCTGCTTGTGATCTCATCCACAGCGGGCCACCTCCTGCGCCTTATCATCACGCGGCACGAAACGGAGCGTTATTTTACAGCCATATTCCTCACCGTATTTATCTGTGAAGATTTCGGAAAGAACCTTTTCAATGCGTGTTTTCAAATCCGCTTCCATGGTACCCCTCCTTTTGTTGAAATACAGTTAAACTGTACTTTTTGATTAAAAAAAATCATCAGTCAAAGCGCAAGAAATTGAGAGAAACGCCAAGGGCGCGTTCGATTTTGCCCAGCATTTTTGCATTGGGGTATCGCCTCCCGGCCTCCCAGGCAATAACCGTCGATTCGCTAACCCCGCACCGCTTTGCAAATTCCTTTTGCGTCAATTCTGCATTTACGCGCGCGGCGGCCAAAGACATGAGCGGATATTCCGCCTTGTTGTGTTCCATCCGATCACCTCCGATTTCAGAAAATACAGTTAAACTGTACTGCAATGCTATATTACAATAATATTTTTCGCTTGTCAACAGTTAAACTGTACTTTTTGAGTGAAATTATTGACATTTTTACAGAAAGGCTGTACATTATAAAAGAATTAAATGTAAAGGGGTGATATATAATGCGTGGTCTTGGTAATAAATCCATTATGGCCAAGAATTTGCGGCGGTTGATGCAGGAAAGGAATGTATCTGCAAAGGAAATGAGCAAGGCGCTAAATTTTCCTTATACAACGCTTTTGTCTTGGTTGAATGCGGAGAATTACCCAAGAATTGATAAAATCGAAATAATGGCAAATTATTTCGGTGTGCAAAAATCTGTTCTCATAGAGGAAGAAAAGCAAGAGGGGCCCGCCAATAATGACGGGATTTCCGAAAGCAAACAAGCGCTTATTGATTATGCAAAGGCGCTGCCGGAGGATATGGCGGAAATGGCTCTCCGTGTTCTTCGTTCCATTGCGGAAAGCGATTGATGATCTTTTCCACCTGGGCCGGGGTCAATGATTCAATGTAGGCTATTAGTGCTTCAATGCTTGTCATTTGTGCGATTCCATCCTTTCGATACCGGGGAACGGGTGTTCTTGAAAATCATAGTACATGAATACTTTGTGAATTGCAACACAATTTGAAAATCTGGCAATAATTGCAACGTATGCCAGGCAAAAGGAAAACGGGAGCGCGCAGCACCACCCGAACGCTCCCGCATCCCAGGGGAATGATAGGCCTTCTCTGGCCCGCTCAAATCCTATCATTCCACACAGAAAATGCCAATACAGAAATAAAAAGCGCTGCTTTTTCGTGGGTGAATTTCTGCTTTTTGCGAAAAGCAAGGCCGATTTTTATAAAAAAGCGCTGCTTTTTCCGAAAGAATGAGAGGGAAAACGATGTATAAAGAATGCGTATCCTGCCCGAAATTGGGCGTTTCCTGCGATGGCCCGAATTTTGCTTCCCGGCCTGCTGCTGAATTGATCTCCTGGTGCAAGGCCCGCAAAGAATATTTGGGCTTGACAAATGGCCGCATTGCTGAAATGGCCGGTATGTCCAAAGGTACGGTGGACGGGCTTTTCGCCAATGCGCACGCGGATTTCCGCTTTGAAACCATCCGGCCCGTGCTGCGGGTGCTGGTGGGCGGCGAATTTACCGGCATGCCCTGCCCGGAACCCTCCAGCAGCGAAAAGGCGGCCTATGAAGAACGCATCCGGCACCTGGAAGCGGAGGTCGCCCGGCGTGATGAAAAAATAAAGGATTTATCCGTCAATAATGAGGATATGAAAACACTCATAACCAATTCCAATAAAAGGCATGAGGAACAACATATATTTTTAAGGCAGCAAATACGCAATAAAAACCGGGTTATTTTGATACTTTCGACGCTGTATGGCATCTGTTTGAGCTTGATTATTGCCGCGCTTGTCGTGGATATACTAAACCCGGAAATTGGCTTTTTCTGGCTGCGCGGGCTGTTTTACCCGCAGGGCGTCCAAGATTTCGGCCATATTACAGGGGAGATATTGAGACATATACACACATAAAAGGGGAAATTTACATGACAATTTTAAGAGCTGGATTATATGAACGCGTTTCAACGGATGAACAAGCCTTGCGGGGCTATTCCATCGAAACGCAAATCGACAATTTGACCGAATATTGCAACGATAACGGGATAAAGATTGTCGATCATTACACGGATGAAGGGCATTCCGGCGCAAAGCCGCCAATGAAGCGCCCGGCGCTGCATCGGCTATTGGAGGATGTGAAGGCGGGTAAACTGGATATTATTCTTTTCACCAAATTGGATAGGTGGTTCCGCTCCGTGCCTGAATATCACAAGGTACAAGAAATATTGGATAAACACAAAGTAGCCTGGAAGGCCATTCATGAGGAATACGATACCACCACGGCCAGCGGAAAACTTGCCATAAATGTATATATGTCCATTTCTCAAAATGAGAGTGACAAGGGCAGCGAACGCGTGAAAGCCGTTCTCCAGCACAAACGCCGGAACCGGGAGGCTTCCTTCGGTGGGCCTCATAAGCCAATGGGTTACAAGAAGGTGCGGGATGCGGAAGGACGGCTGCGCCTGGTGAAGGACCCGGAAGATCAAGAAATGACGCAAGAATTTTGGGACATTCTTGTAAAATACAACAATCTAAATCAAGCCATCCGGCACATGAACGAAACGCACGGCGTTACAAAGTCGCAAAAAACATGGATGCGCATTGCCCGCAATCCGTTCTATTGCGGCATGTCGCAGGATATGGAAGTGGACGATTTCTGCGAACCGTATGTAAGCAAAGAGGATTTCGCCTTCATCCAGGAAACGGCCCAGCGCAGGCGGCAGGATACCAGGGCAAAGCGGGTTTATCTGTTTGCGGGCCTGATTCGCTGCCCTGAATGTGGCCATGTGCTATGCGGCAATTATTCAAAAAAGAAATATCTTGGGGTAGAATATTATTATCATGGGTACCGTTGCCGGTTCAAACACACCACATGCAGCCACAATCATACATTGTCCGAAAAGAAAATAGAAAAGTATTTATTGACCAATATGGAAAAGCTGATGCGGGACGAAATAACGGCGGTTGAATTGGAAAAGGCAAAGCCGAAAAAGAAACCAAAGAACAATGTGCCCGCCCTCAAAGAACGGCTTCGCCGGTTGAATGTGGCATACCTGGCGGGCAATATTTCCGATGAGGATTATTTGCGGGACGATGCAGAAATAAAAGCCATGATTGCCAAGGCGGAAAAGGAAGCGCCACCGCCTGAAAAGGATATCACCCCGCTAATTGAATTATTGAATACAGATTTCAAGGAGCTATACGGCAAAATGAACCAGGAAGAAAAGCGGCGGTTCTGGCGGGCCATCATAAAGGAAATAGAGATAGAGGGCCTAAAGGTTACGGGCGTTAAATTTTTTTGATAATTTTCCTGGTTTTACATACCTATATCCACAGAAATATATCTGTAAAACCGGAAAAAGAAAAGCCGAAAAAACCGCGTAAAATCGCCGTTTTCGGCACATCTTGACAAAATTATAAAAATGTGTACAGCAAAAGGAGCCCGCGGGGGCTCCTTTTCGTTTAGTCGATAAGCCAGGATGTTGATACGCTGATGGTATCGCGCGCGGTGGGGGCGCCGCCTTCCGTGGAACGGACGATCACTTCCCCCGTTTCCTCAATGAACAAGCGCGCCGCCCTGGTGTTGTTGTTGCTGCTGCAATAGCCCACCCAGGCATGGCCGCCGCTGTTGGGGCGGAAGCCTTCGGGGATGGTGGCCACTTGCTTATCAATTTCGGTAACGCCCAGGCACAGGCCGCGCAGGAAGATGGATTTGCCCACTCTGCGGATGCGCAGCGCCCAAGGGTCGCTCGATGTAATGCCGGTGGCCCATGCAAGGTCAATCCAGCCGGTGTCAGCCTCCAGCGCTTCGATATCCGCCTTCATGGTGGTGATGGTCTGCGCCATATCGGCCACGGTTTCGGCCAGGTCGGGCACATCATCGGGCATCATAGGCCGCCAGGCCTCAAAATCGACGATGGTACCCGCGTCGATGGGCTCCAGAATGGTGATGCTATTTGTGGCCGCGTTGATGGTGTATTCCACCCCGGGAGCCACGCGGAAACCGTTAATATAAACGTTGAGCAAATCCACATTTGCATCGAATCCCATAATATTGATGGGGGCCACGGTGGTATTATTCCCAGGGGCAATATACCGGCTGTTATAGGATTTCAGCACAGGGGTATCCACAAGGGAATGCACATATCCACAATACCACTCGTTTTCGCGTACATCGGTAATATTGGCTGCCGTGATTGCGGATGCACCAGCAGGCACATACACAAGCGCAAGCGTTAAATCGTGCACGGTGTCGGTGCGTACGGGGTCAGGCGCAACGGGGCTCGCTGCGGGCGTGCCGGATACCACCTCCAGCGTGATGGCGCGCGCGCTGTCCGATGTATTGAGGCGGGCAACAATGCAATCAAAGCGCGGGAGCACGGCATGCGCCGTGGGAATTGTCACGGTTTCCGCAGCCTTGGCCCGGAACCAATGGCAATCAATCAGGCCCGCGCCTGCCGCTACCGTTAATTTCATCCCGGAGCCCGCGGAAACCTTCATGCAATTGGTAATGCGCTTGAAAATCCCGCCAGACAAGATATTTTCAAAATATCGGCTCATTTGTTCGGCGTTATATTTTCGATCTCCGTTCACGCTGTTAAAAAATCCGCATTCCAATGCCATTTTTTACACCTCCACATTTTCAAAAGTTGGTATTGCCGTGTAGCCTTCCGCGTCCCATGCTTCCATGATCGCGGAAATGCGCACATTTTTGCGGATGCCGTATTCGTTTTCGATGGTCACGATATCGCCCAGGGTATAATCGGCGTCCAGCTTATAGGTGTTTACCGTGTCCATTTCACCGTCGAAAGATTCGGTTATCTGGTTTTCCGTGAGCTTTTCAGCACCACGGCCCACAAGCTGCGCGGTATATTCGGCCTCGCTTATTTCGCCTTCATTGCTGGAAAGGTCGCGGGCATCCACAAACATTTCGCGCCTTGCCATGCCGGAAGCGCTGCCCAGGGTAGCGGTTTTCCGGTTTTTTCCTTCGCCTTCGCCTGCCACAATGGCCACATTTTTATATTTTGTCGTGTCCAATACATAGCTGGAAGAAAGAAGATTTTCATATTCTGGCGCAAAAAATACCGGGTCATTTTCCATCTGGTTTTCGCTTCTATCGGTGCCGTTGATGATCTCGAAAACAGGCGTAATAACATTATGGTTTTCCGTCACTACCCGGAAGCCCAGGCCGTAGGCTTTGGCGATTTCCTGGAGCGTTACAAGCAGGCCGGTGCCCGTGTATTGCGCGGAAATGCCGTTGTGCACCGTAACATTGGCCGCCGCTTTTGTGGTAATGGTCGCGCTATCCTCGTAAGAAACGATAATGCGCACATATTCTGCGCCCGTGTGTGTGCTGGGTGTAATGGTGTACCCGGTCACGGTATGCCATCCAGAATAGCCAATATAGGCCCCGGATGCGTCATAATAGTACAAATGGATGCGCATACCATCGGGGACGGCAATATGCAAGCCGTTGCCTATCTTGATGGGCGCAGGCATACGGCAGCGCGTGGAGCTTTCGCCATCGGCCCCGGTTCCCGTGTTTATGGTGCCCATTTCCCAGGTAACGGGGATTTTGAAAGGCACGGGCTCGCGCATGGCCATGGGCAAGGCTCTTGCGGCGTTTGCCGGGCTGATGGCGTTATCCATCATGATGCGATAAATAGCGCCATCAACGGTGCCAGAAACGGAAAGTTGCGGCCATACTATGCGCCGTTCTGTCAAGCATTCTGCGCCGCGCCCGGAAACAAGAATATAATTCCCTTCTTCGGCATCGGTTTTGATTTCCACATGCTCAATCACCATTACATCGGGGGCATCTTCCCGGGTGATATAGCAATCATCGGCCAGCAGGGCCAGCATTTCCGCCGTGGCGGGCAAGTATAATTCAAAATCGCTTGGCTTATGATAACGCCGCGTCCAAATTGCGGATGTGGGATTTTCCACGATGCCCACCCATGTACCGGTTTGATCGTGAATATTAAAATCCATGTTACACCCCCACAAATAGGTTATTGTGCCGCAGCGTGACGGCCATTGCCTCCGCCCCTTCCTCGGCGGCATAGGAGATATAGTTGTCCCCAGGCTGCAATTTAAGCCATGTACTACCCGCGCGCTTGCGGTGGAATGCATTTGCCACCTGGCCCGCGGCATCGGCTATGGTGATTCTCTTTTCCCCGTCGTTGGTGTTGATCGTCAAAGTGTGCCCGGCCTCCAGCGTGCCGGTGATGCGCATTGCCTCGTTGGTAATGGTGTTATAGATAACAGGGCCGGTAACTTTGGCGCGGGCGTATACTGTGATGATAAAGCCCGTGGGCGTATCTCCAGCGTTTTGCAAGATGGCGTATTCGTCCCCGGAATAGCCGGAAAATTCCATGCCAGCGGAAGGGATGGTGAAGGGGAATTCAAACAGGGAAAGCACCCCGGAAATATCCTTCACGATTTCTTCCGCTCCGATCAAATAGGGCTGCGGGCAAATGATGGAGATTTGCACCCGCTGCACCGGGTCGAATTGGTAAGGCTCGCACGTTTCCACAATACCTTCCGTGTACACATCCCGGGCGCCGTTTTTGTAGTACAGTTTTACGGCGCTTTTCGGCGCAAAAAAACCATACAGCCGGATGCGGTTTGCTTCCACGTTGCCGGTTATGTAAACAGTAAGCACCACATTGCGCCTACCCACGCGGGCGCTGTTGTATTTTTCGCCGTCCACCATGCCAAGGCTGGATGTGACTACATCCGCGCCCACCGGCCCAAGGCCGGTATAGGTCACTTTATAAGCGCTCCCATACTCGGTCAGGGTCAGGCGTTGCCCGTCCGGGCGTTCTGCTGTCAAAGTAAACATTTAAGCACCCCCAGCCAATGCCAAGGCATTGTGTGTTTTCCGGTAAATTTCGCGGCGTGTAAGGGCCTTCGGGCTGTTATTGTACTGGTTCAAGGTAATATGTTTCCCGCCAATGCTGGGGGAATTTACACCGATTCCAGCAGAAAGGCCACCGGTGGCCGCTTGGCCCATATCGCGAACGGCACCCAGCACGGCTTCGCGGCTGTCTTCGATACCTTCCACCATGCCAAGGCCAAGCATTTTGCCGATTTCGTCACGCATAACCCTTGAGGGGCTATGGATGCCAAATACACCAGCGAACCAATTCACCACATCGCCGCCGAATCCGACAATTTGGTCCCATAGCCAGGATGCCGCGCCGGAAATACCATTCCAAATACCTTCTACCAAATTCCTGCCCAGGGAAAGCGCCTTTTCGGGTAGGGATTTGATGGCGTCCCAAATTGTGGTGAAGATTTCCCCGGCCTTTGTGCCTACATTGCCCAAGAAACTTCCAATGCCGTTGATGATGGAAGCGCCAATTTCAAGCATTTTCCCGGGCAATTGTTTCAACAAATCGCCTGCGGCGCCAATCAGTTTTCCGAACAATTCCGCAGCCTTTGCGGCCATTTGCGGCAAAGCATTTACAATGCCGGAAATAATCGTGGTGATGATCTTCGGCATGGCGCGGGCCGTTGCTGTTACAATCTGCGGAATAGCTTCCACAATGGCCATCAAAAGCGTTATAGCCGCATCCAAGATAATATCAATATTGTTGAGAAGAAATTCCACCAAACTATCAATAATTTGGGGCAGGGCATCCACCAAAGCGGTGACAATAACCGGCACGGCCTCCACAATGGCCATCAGCAGGGTAATTGCCGCTTCAAGCAGCAACGGGAGATTATCCAGCAATGCGGTAATCAATTGCGGCACGATGGCCACCACAGCCGCCACAATATCGGGCAGCATGGCAGCAATGCCGTTAATGATCTGCGCCGCCATGGTGATGAGCGATTCCAGCAGCATGGGCAGCATGCCCAGCAATGCGGTAATCAATTGCGGCACCACTTGCACAATGGCGTCAATAACCGCTGGCAAGGCCTCCACAATGGCGGTAATCACGGTGGGAATAACGGTGGTTATAACCTCCAGCAATAAAGGCACCATTTCGGTGAATTTTTCAACCAATGAAGTGAGCATGCCGCCGATGCCTTCCGCCAATGCGCCCGCAGCCCCCGCGGAGCCGTTAAGCGCAGCGGTCAGCCCTTCACCGATCAACCCCACAAAAGGGGTAATGGTTGTGAGCAAATCGGCGCCCATGTTTTTAAGGCTTGTCATTACTGGTTCAGCAATAGCGCCGATTTCTGCCATGGCATCATTCAGGCGGAATTGTGCTTGTTCCGCCTCCACCAGGTCTTTGTTGTTTTCGATGTAGGCATCGTGCACATCTTTAAGGCCGGAATTTGCCAGCCATTTCATTGCGTATTGCTGCCGCTCCGTTTCCGTGGTGCATGCGGCCATCCCGGCATTGAATTCTTCCAGGTTGTGGCCCGATCTTTCGATGAGTTCAGCGAAAGGGCCCACGGCCTGGCCCGTGGCAAGGGTTTCTTGCAAGCCTTCGGCCATGCCTTCAAATTTCAGGCCCGAAAAGCGGGTGGCGGCGCCTGCGAATGCTTCCGCCGCCATTTCCAGGTTGTCGGTGTCAAGGCCGGAAGCCATGAGCATGTTCATGCCCTCCATGGCTGCATCCGCTTCGCCGGTAATGGAGGATACATCGGAAAGAGTATCTTTCAGGTCGGCCATGTCGTGGCCCGTGTCCGTGGCGTTTTGCGCCATTTGTGACATTGCCCGGCGATAATCCCGGGTAGCCTCTGCGGATGCGAAAAAGGCCGTTACAGCGCCCGCCACAGCAGCGCCCACGGCGGCCATGGTGGCCGTTACAGCACCGCCCACCTTTTCCAGCGATAACAGGCCGCCTTCCGCTTCTTTGGCTGCATCGGCCATTTCTTCGGTTTCCTGGCCCGCATCGTCCATGGAATTGGAATAGCTATCATAAGCCTTTTTTGTCTTATTGACGGTGGCTTGCTGATTGTTTATTTTGATCTGCAATTCCTGGGCAGCCTTGCTGTTTGCGCCCTGCTCTTTCACTACTTCGGCATAGGCGTTTTTTAGCACCGCCAGTTTTCTTTCTTCGGCGGCCTGCACATTGGCAAGCTGCTGCAATTTGGCGGTGATGCCGTCCGTGCTTTTGCTCCAATCGTCCATGCCGGAGGACGCTTCCGCAAATTCGCTGTTTGCCAGTTTAACGGCGCGGTTTGCTTCCTGCATAGCGCCCTTAAAGTCGGTAATATCGGCTTGAAATTGTAGGGTGGTTGAGATTTCTTCGCCCGGCATGTCCTCACCTCCTGGAATTAAAACCAATCATCGCCAGCCGGGCGGCGAATGCGGCCCCTGCTGTCCACTTCTTCCGTGGGTTTCGTTTTCCCGTCAGCGGTTTTCGGATGGGTATTCATGCGGCGCACAAGAAGGAAAACTTCGTGCGCGCGCTCCCGGCGCACCTGAAACGGGGTCAGCGCCGGAAACGCTTTGCATAATTGAATGTTTAATTCAAAAAAGGATTGATAGAGGGTCAGCCCATCTTCTGGCCCTCCATCACTTTTTTTCCGGCAGCATGCAGGGCTTTGAGCTCATCCATGGAAAAGCCGGTCAGGCCCACGATAACGGCAAGCACTTCTTTGGCCTTGGTGCGGCGCAATTCTTCATCGGTCAAGCCGGGGAAAATATCCTTCAAAAGGGGCTTTACCATTTCCATGCCGTGGGATACCAGGTTGCTGGCAGCCGCCGCGGCGGTGGTCGCGCCCTTATGGCCCATCAATGCATCAAGATCAAGGGCGTTGAGCAAATCTTCCACGGTGCCCATCATCACATCATAGGTATTTGCGGTGTAGGTCTTTTCGGTTTCGTGCTGGTTCTTGTAAATGTTCAAAATCAGTTCCATTTATGTGCCCTCCTGTCATTTGAGAAAAGGGGCGGCAGCGGGGCCGCCCCTATGTGTTAGCCTGCCTTTTTCGCCGTCAGGTCGTCGGCGGTGGTCACGGTGGTAAAGAAGTTGGTCAAATCGGCCAGATCTTCGCGGTCGCTCACCACAAGGCCTTTGCCGGGGCCTTTTACCCATTTGCCATCCACAAGCTTGCCCTTTTCGAAAATGTGGTTGGTGTAAATGCCGGTAAAGGTCAAGTTTGTATTGTTGGTGGTGGTTCCGCCGTCAATGGTATTGGATTTTTCATCAGGAATACCAAAGGTGCCCTTATAGCGCCATACATAGCGTGTGAAACCGTCCGTGTCCTGGGTCTTGTAACCCAACGCGAAATAGCGTTCAACGATGGGGCCATCAACCAGGGCCCCGGTGGTTTCGTCGTAGGATTTGCCGGAGATAAGCGCCTGCATTTTCAAGGGAAGGCCAGCGCCGACAATGGAAATGGTGTCGGAACCTTCACCGGTAATATTCATCGCGGCGCGGTTGTCGTAAAATTTCGTTTCTTTGCTGGATTCGGTGGTTTTGCCCACTTCCGCCACGGGCAAAAAATTCATAACGGGGCCGGTAACATAACCGCCGTTTTCTTCGTTGTCATCCTTGGTCACTTCGGCAATGACCATGCCTTCAACGCCCCTATACTCGAATACTTCCATGGGGATACCTCCTTATATTCTTTGGATGTAATGGGCGGTAATGCGCCGCCCGGTGTGGGTGGGTTCATCGGATTTCACATCATCGCCCGGGCCTTCCACAGTCCACCCGGCAGCCATCAAGCGGCGGGCCAGCTCCAGGGGCACGCTTTCCACCTTTTCAGGGTCGGAGCTATAAAAGCCGATCATGAAAGAATAGACAACGGCGTGCGGCCTGTTGTTATAATGCGCGACGAATGGCGCATCCGCGGAAAGGTAGGTAAAGAATGCATCCGGGTATCTTTGCTTTTGTGGCATGGTGTGCATGCGCCATGAAGGCCAGCCGAACCCGTCAAAAATCTTTTTCAGTTCTTCTTTTGCGTTCATAGGCTCACCCCTTTGCCATTTCTTGCACCGCAGCTTCCAGCGCTTCCCGCTGAATGCGGGCCACTTCGCGCCGCACCTTGGGGCCAAAGGCTGCGTTTTTCAAATCGTTATCGGGTAGCATTTTCGGCGTGCCCCACATCAGGAAGATGGAAGGCCAGCCGCCGTCCTCCAGGTCAAAGCCGATATTTACCACAGCTTTGAGCGGGGTTTCCCAAACAACGTGCGGGCTTCTTTGCAACGCTTCTTCCGTATCGCCGGTGGCGTGGTGGCGTTCAATGCCGCTGGATAGCTGGGGCGTGATAAAATCATGCGTATCATGCAGGGCTTTATCGCAAGCCTTTTGCAGGCTGCCGCCCAATGCCTCCAGCTTTTCGGCCAGGGCCTCCATTTCTTTGAAATTAAAGGCCATTTTTGATTTTTTAGCCATCGCCCATCACCCGCCGCAGCTTGCAAATAAGAATTTGATTTCTCAATTCCATATTTTCCGGCGCGCCTATGATCTCATAGAGGGCCCCGGTTTGCATGATACGCACCCGGCAATTTGCGGCGATATCCGGCCTATACCATGTGGTCATGGTCATGGTATCTTCAATCACCAGCAAATCATTGGAAACCCGCTCCGTGCCGCCGTAGCTTTTCATATTGGCCCAAATGATGGGGCCAGCTTCGGGATATATCCAGGTATCAACGCCGTATTTCTGCGGCCCATGCTGCGGGATTATCAGCATGCAGGCGGTGGCCATTTGCGTGGCCGTGTTAGGTCGTAGCATTGGCCTTCACCTTCCATTTGCAAACAAGCTGCGCCGCCCGTTCGTGGAAATACGGGGAAAGGGCAGCGCCGCCCGCGCCATAATTCCACAGGTCAGCAACGCCGCGGGTAATAATCCCGCCGAAAGGCTTTGTATTGGTCGCGCTTGGGGGGATGCCTGCATCCTGGAGATACTCCCGCACTTCGTCGATATATCCCTGGAAAATGGGATTGATATAATCATTCCCGGATTGGCCAAGGCATGTTTTCACATGCTCCAGCATGTCAAATTCGGCCACGCCCTCACCTCCTTATGGGATAGCGGGGCGGCGGATGTACCGCCCCGCGCTGGTATCGTTACGCGCTGGCCTTGGCGTAGATAAAGCCTTCGTGCGTGGTCACTTCGCCGCCAAGTTCAACATTGCCGACAATGGTAATCATCAGCTTATTGATGGCGTGATCTTCGGAAGCCAGGATTTCGTAGTCACCGAACAAGCCCAGCTCGAAACAATGCATTTTGCCGTATACCAGTTCATTGGCGGCCAGGTCTTCCACCAGGCAATAGGGAACGGAAAGACCGCCGTCTTTGATGGTGCCGGTGTTCGGGTCGGAACCGGGCGTGATTTCATACACGGCCTTTTTGTCCTGGCTGCCGCGCACATCGCCAAAGGCGATAAGGGTTTCTTTGGTCAGGGCCAGCGTTGCGCCGCCTTCCACGCCCTTGGCGCCGCCGTAGGAAAGCACGATAGTGCGCAGGGTCTTTTCGGTGATGGTGGAGGCAGTAAGGGTCTTGGTCTGCTTGGAAGCCTTGATCTTGGTCATGATGAGGGTTTCGGCATAGGCGCGCAGGGCCAGCAATGCCTGCTCCCTCGTCTTGGCCTCATAAAGAAGCGGGCTCTGCTTCTTCACCTGGCGGCTGATATAGGTAACGATGGACGCATCTTCGGGAGTGATGGTCGCAAAGTCCTGGTCGGGGGTGGATTCGGTGGCGGCGTCGCCTTCGGTGTGCTTCGTAGCTTTGGCACCGCTCTTGATAAAGGCTACCTTATAGGCGCCCATGCCGGTGCAATCCACAACCTTTACCATGTCCACGATGCTGGAAACCTGGGTAAAGGCATCATTGATGCCGCCCACTTCGGTGGGGGTGGCAATCTTGCCGCCGCTCACCAGCACGGCGCGGGCTTCGGTGGCCGCGATGTTCTGGCGGCCAGTTTTCGCAAAGGCCTTTGCGCGGGCTTCCATGGCGTTGGCCTGCCGGGGCGTATTGCTGCGGGTGTCATAGCTGCCCACCACACGGCCAGGGGCGAAATTGCGGGAGCGGGCGTTGTTGTCGGGCGCGTCGTTGCCTTCGTCTTCGTCCTGGCCTTCTTCGCCGTCCTGGTTTTCTTCGTCCATTTCAGCGCGAACGCCGCCCAGGGTGGTATTGCATTCGGCCAGCTTGGCGCGGGCTTCTTCGATTTCAGCCTGGGCCGCTTCAATCTGCGCGCCCAGGGAGCGCACTTCGTCGATATCCTGGGAATCCTTCACGCGCTGGCGCATGGTGTCGATGTCCTTCTGCTTGCGGGAGATGAGATTCTGCAAAAACTTCTTCATGGTGTTTTCCTCCTGTTTTCTTAATTGATGTAAAGGGCTTTTGCTTTTGCAAGCGCCAATTCGTCCACGCCCTCCGGCGCTTTGGTACGCTTGGCCTTTTCTCTCGCGCTCTCCAGCGCGGTGCGGGCGCTCTCCAGCGTGCCGCCTCTTGCGTTTATTTCCGTGTCTTCGTATGCGGGGAAAGTTACCGCCGATACCTCGACAATGGAAGCGATTTTGTCAATGTGCCGTTTGGGGTATTCGGTGTTTTCGCCCTCCCAGCGTTCATTTGCAATGGAGAACATAAAAGACATACCGGAAATATCCCCGCGCTGCACGGCGCTATAAAGGGCCCGGGCCTCGCTGTTGTTTTCGGTGTCAAGCGTTACCCGAATAGAAAGGCCCTCGCTATCCGTGGATAGCTGCATGGTGCTGTTTTCGTTGTTGTTCCTGGAGCGGGCCAGGGGGATTTTTGAAAGATCATGATTGACAAGGAAGCGCACATCCGAAAGGTCGGCACCGTCCAGGGCTCCCGGTTCGATGATCTCCGAAAACATGCCCATGATATCGGTTTCGCTGGAATACACCACGGGCCGCCCGGTGATAATAGAACCGTGTTGCTCGTCTTGCTCTGCCCGCACCTCAAAGCTATAATTTCGCCTTTCAAGCGTCGGCAGGGTCTTGGCTTTGGTCTTGTGCATTGCCTTCTTCCTCCTTTTTGCCCGTCCCCAATTGGTGATTGGCGGCGATGTTTGAATTTATGTAGTTGAGCGATTGTGTACGCACGCCCACCAATTCAGGCAGCGGATTCATGCCGAAAATGCGGCGCTTTTCGTTCTCATACAAGGAACCGGCGTCACCCAGCACCCGCACCATTTCCAGCTTTTGCGTGGTGTTCATGAAAATAAGTTCTTCCGGGTAAAATTCGATTGCATTGTTGTGCCCGATTTCCTGCCGGGAGAAGGTGCCTTTCGTGAACCCCTGGGAAAGGGTGACAATGAAAGGCTCAATGGTTTTCTGGTAAAATGCCGCCAATTGGTCGGGGGTGTAATCGCCGGTGATGATCGGCACAGATACCCCGTGATGCCGCAGGATTTTTCCATCAATGAAAGCAAGGGTATCTTTGTCCACCAGCTTGATTTCGTTTTTGATGGGGATAAATTCGCCCTTCAAATCCATGCCCAGGAAGCCGCTTTCGTTCTCCTGGATGCGGTTTGTCAGTTCCTTGATGTTCTCTTTCATCGTGCCATCATCAAGCATGGTATTGTATTTCACCACGCCATTGACGGCATAGGAAGCTTTCAGGCCCTTGGCCACGCCATGCATTAGCGTGTGGTTGAGCTCCACGGTTTCCAGAATGGCCGAATTATCCGGCTGCCCGTTTGCATCGCCGCCCATGTAATCATTGACAAAATAATGATTTTTCAGGTGGATAATATCGGAATACAAAAGGGTCGTTTCGGTGCCGTCCTGAAATTCCATGGTAACGCCCAGGCGCCCGGCGTTATCTTCGATGAAGGTAACGCGCCGGGGATTTACCGGCCAGTATGCTTCGATTTTCCCCGCGCTGTCTCGCACAGGAATAATCCATGCATTGTAATTCATGAAATAAGCCCAGGCGATTTTTTCCAGCATATCCGCCGTTGTCATTACAGCATTCGGGGCATCCAGGACCGATTGCAGGCGGCCAGGCACCGGGGCCACATCGGAGCCAATCCGGCGCACATGGCGCGGGGTGAGCTTCTTTGCCTCCTGCACGATGCAATATACAGCCTGCTGCACCACATCGGATGCATAAATATTGGTGCCGAATTGGCTAAAAATCGGCATGCGCCCTGAAAGCATTTGAGCGTATTTGTTCCGCTCCTGCCGCTTCTTCGGCTGCAAAAAGTCAAGCAGGCCCATTCCATCCCCTCCATTATTTCAGCATGTTTAATAATTCTGTTCTGTATCGCCGGAAGACTTCGTAAAGAATAATCAGGGTCACAGCGCCATCAATGCGGCGCTGGTGCTGGTTGTTGATCTTCACGGCCATTACATTGCCCAGGCTGTCCATTTCCATGCTGGCATTGCCCAGGCACCAGCGGTCTACCGCGTTTTCGTTGTAATTGATAAACCGGTCTTTCAGGTCAGCTTCTACCAATTTCATGGCATTTGACAAAGTGAGCTTGTTCTGGTACACCATTTCGCAATCGAAACCGTATATGTCCATTTTTCGCAAAAAGTCTTTTGCAAAGCGTTGGTCATATCCGCATTTGATAAGGCGGATTCCATAATCCGTATACAGGGAATAAAACCAATCGGCCACCCGGGAAAGGTCGTTTTCGTTGCCTTCGCAAATCGTCACCATACCAGCCCGGGCCCATTCCTGGTATTTCGCCCCGAATGCCTTATCGTCGGATTTCTCCAGCTTGCTTTCCGGGATGAAATAATGCGTATGCACATATTTGGTCTTGTCATCCTTCCGCATTAGCAGCACCTTGGCGCATGTAAGGTCGGTTGTTTCTGCAAGGTCAACCGCGCCCAGGGCATAGGCCCCGCGGAAGGCTTCCATGTCAAAGGTGGCTGGGTAGGTATAATCTTCCTCCATTAACCATTGCTGCGAATTGGAAACCTTGATATTAAAATCCTTTGCCAACACAAACATGCGGTCAGCTTTGGAGCTCTTGGCCTCATCCACCTTTTTGCGCATATAGTCCCATTTTTTTACGATGCCAAGGGTGGGGTTGGATTTTTGCCAGGTGCTTTCGTCCTGCCAGATTTCCGCTTCGCTGTCTTGGGTGTAAAGCCATGGGAGGGTTCTTTCCGCTGAAATGCTGTTATCCTCTCCGTTGATGATCGCCCGGGCCTTTGTCAATTCTCCATCCAGATAGCCATCGTTCACAAAACCTTCGGTGGATATATTGATAAACTTCGGGTTATCTTTCAGGGCTTGCGATTGCTCAATAGGTGTTGCAATTGAGTTATCCTTCATTTCGTGCGATTCGTCCAGGATTGCAAAGTCGATATTTCGCCCTTCCTTATTGCGGGTGCGCTCCGAAAGTTTGAAAATCTTGCTGTTGGTGATCTTGCAGCGGATGCACCTTTGATTTTTCCAGGTATCTTTTTGCTTTGGGTCAACCATCAGGCGCATGGTGTCGATGGCGTCATAGATAATGGAGGCCTGGTTATCGTCGTTTGAGCTGCAAACAATATCCGCGCCATCGGGCCCGACAACGGATTCTGTCAGCGCCAAGGCGCTGCATGTTTCCGATTTGGTATTCTTTCGCGCAATCAGCAGGATAATTTTCTGGAAGCGGTCAAAGCCTGTTTCCGCCATCTTGAAGGAATACACCACTTCTATAAAGGCCTTTTGCCATAGCATCAAAACCATGGGTTTGCCATAGAAAGGGGATTTTGTAAGGCGGATACAGCCTTCCATAAATTCCATGCGCTCGCGCGCGTCCGTGGTGTCGTAGATATAGCGCGGGTTGTCCAGGTCGATGATAAGCCGGTCAAGCTCCATTATCAGTTCTTGCCCCGCTATGATCTCCCCGCGGCGGATGGCCTCCCGATATTGCACCAGGTAAAGATCGTCACGCCCCGCCATGCTGTTTCCTTCTTTCTTCCAGCCATTGGCGCAGCGGGCTTTCTTCTTCGCCCACTTGTTTGCCCAGGATTGAGGAAAGAAGCTTGATACAATTGGTATGCTGTTGCAAAAATTCCTTGTACAGCTTTGCGGCAGGCGTGGCCCGTTGCCGGGTCGGGTCGGTTGGGTGTACCTGGATTTTCGGCAGCTTCGCCAATTGCTCCATTTCCGCTTCGATGTATAGCACATTTTCGACGGTTGGGCCTATCAGTGTGCGCATATCATCGTCGATGCCCTCAAAGATTGCCCGCAATGCCTTTTCCCGCTCGCTCTGTGTGCCTTTCATATCCATTTTTATTTCCGCCCCCTTCCCATTGGTCGATAGGTTTTATAAAAATCGTTTAGAATGGCGCATATACGCGGGAAATTTGAAACTTTTTCGAAAATCTCATTTTTTCGCGCGCTGCGGGAAATGGG